>OIYG01000510.1_pt1 | contig 37416 bp, 67 predicted proteins | sample 1587861 | NCBI WGS metagenome assembly OIYG01 (sample SAMN03283272) | human gut metagenome | biome: human-associated habitat; material: feces | host: Homo sapiens | place: Peru | collected 2012 | reverse complement strand
GTGTCCCACGTGGGACGGATTTTGATTATCATGAATAGAGGGGGGACTATTTAATCGCCTACGCATTCTGTACCAAAGTAATCAAAGCCGTCTATCTCTTCTTGATATGTATCGTAGCAATCACACCATCCATCATCCCTACCAACATCATAACCATATCCATATGCTTTCTCGATCTCATCATGTACCACACTCAACATACTATCAATGCCATGTCGATTTAAAATCTCCAATAAGTGTTTATCAAATTCATTTAACTCAGTTGCATTATACATATATCTAACCTCCTACAATACCTCTAAAATTCATTTATTTAGCCTGTAAGCCCTGTTTACTATCTTCCCTTTATAATTTTACCTACAAACTATTACGTAACTAAAATGTAATAACAATGTGAAGATAGTCAGTAATACATACACATGAAATAATGATTCTAACCATTCATGATAGTTATCACTAATAACAAAGCTAACACATACTATGATACATAATATAAAGTCAATGATTGTAAATCCCATTATAAAATCATACATAGTTATCACCTCGCTTTCATAATCTGCTTTACTGCTTTTGCATATCCATTATACTTGCCGTCTTGATAGCCAATACCTTGACCCATGATATAACCGTCTCTATATGCTTGTTCGTATCTATAGTTGCAATAATCATGTACCGCTTTGATTAGTCCATCGATACCGTGTTCATTAAAGATTTTAGTAATTACGTCGCTATTCATCGTCTTTACTATCATATATCTAACCTCCTACAATACCTCTAAAATTCATTTATTTACGCTCTAAGGCACGTTTAGTATATCATGCTTATAGTTTTATGTAAAGTATTAATTTATACCTTTATTGTACACACGATTTAATAAACTGCCCTTTTGAGATCATACATTGATATTCTTTACAAATGTTTGTGTTTAATTCTCGCCTATTTAGTTCAGTTTCAATTCCAAAAGTAGAACAGTAAATAAGATAGCATTTATAAACTAAATCTACATCGTGTCCGATGATATTATCATAAAAAGCCCATCCAATAAAATCGCGAATCAGATATGATATATTTCCCATGTTTCCTCCTTGACTAATGTACAAAAAATTTTCTCAACAATTTATATATTTCTATACTACCCTTTCTCTTCTTATTATTTTATTATATATATTTTTTTAATAAAAAGTTAGTACATTAATACATTGCTCTATAAAGCTAGATAATATCTGGATAGTTATGTACGAAAATTGTACTAAAACCTAGATATGTAAAATTCGTACATCACTTCTATATCGAATATTATCTATTTTGTACTAACATATATCGAATATCTTTAATATACTTTTTCACATGTATTGATTTTTAATCCTTAAATTTAAAATACTATTTTATAATTATCTAATTCTTTATTTAATTTCATATGCTTTATGTTTAGATTTTGTATCATCATCCTCACTAACAAACGCCCATTTTCTTTTACCGCTTTCATCGTATATAAATGTATTTTTAGCTTTTAAAATTTCACATACTTGCGTTTTAAATTTCTCTTTCGATACTTTTTTACTATTGGTATTTTCTGCTACATACATTTTATATTTATTATATAACGGATCTACAAATTCATATAACACACCGCCATCATAATCATTAATCCATTGTCTAACCGTATCAAGATCGGTAACATATTTTTCACTTGCTTTCTGACTACGTTCTGAGACATTGAATCCTCCTCGTTCCTGTAGTCGTTTAAGTCCCTCGATAGCTAGATATAATAAACGCTCAGCATTTCCTTTGGTTAACCATTTACGATAGAAGTTAAGATCTCGTTTTTCTTTACTTAAATCATATTCAAACTGAATAGGAAGTAACCGTCTATTAATTGCCTTAATACACGATACATCCATTTTGGTAGTGCCGTTATTACAGTAAATAAACTTACAATTATAATCAGATATTTCATGTTGCTTAATATATTTATCTTCAACTACTGTTGGGTTATTAGATAATACCTCTTTAAATACTGTTGCGTCTTTGATGTAATCTGACGTCATTTCATGTGCATATACGAACATATTTGTACCAACAACTTGTAATCCATTTTTAGCGAATAACTTTTTAAATGGTAATGCAGTACAACAATCTTTAAAAGTGTAGGTTATGAGATCTAAAATTGACGACTTTCCATTATACCCATCTCCATTAAATGTCAATGCTTTTTCTAACTTCATGTCCCTATGTAAGATGTACCCTAAATATTCATAAAGTGTATTTATATCATCATTGTTACCACAAAGTAGTTTATTTATAACTTCGTCAACCATGTTAGGTTTATCAGCGTCTACTGGATAGTCAAATTTCAATTTCATTGTTGTAACAACATTTTCATTGAATGGCTCCATTGTATGTGTATCACAGTTATATAAGCAATCATTAAACGCTACGTAACTACCTACGTTAATACGTCCGTCATATTCTTCTATATAATCGCTGATATTTTCGAGTACATCTTTTTTAAATCTAGTAGTAGGATTTTTTGCTAATCCCCTTGCCATTAATTGGCGTGCTTTATCTTCAAACGGCTCATATATTTCACCATTAAAATAATATAATTTGTCATCGTGTTTTATGATAGTATAATCACTCATCAACGCTAAGCATACACGAGATAGTTCTGATTCGCTATCATCTGCCATATTTTCACAATATTCAATACTTTCCTTGCGTAAGATTGTACTATCTAGTTCGCTTGTTGGAAGTGGTGTGTGTAACGTGAGCTTGTTTACTAGGCGTATATGATCTGCTATGTCATCCACATATTTTCCCATCTGTAGCATAGCATTTCTTAAACTATCATTTCTAGATAGTTTAGGATCATCCAGCCATGTTTCTTCCGCCTTTTCCTTGGATTTACCGATGATTTTTAAAAACCAAGGATAATCAGCTATAACTCCCTCATTTTCCCTTTGGTACAAGTATCCGTCACGCTTTACCGTAACCCATTCTTTGTTTCTATAGTCAGCTCGCACACCACATAATAATAGCTTGCATGATTGTGTATCATCTGCTATCGGCTTTTTAAACCAGTAATGCGAGCCGTGTTGAGTTCTGTCTACTTGTGTTACCACATTAAATTCTTTCATCCATTTGTCAACCACTTTTTCAGATGTATGGTTATCAATATCAATCACAACACAGTCACCAAGATATTCACCATAGGTAGGTTCGTTTACCGGCTCATGTTCAGTATCATATAGTTTTTTATAGCTATATTTTTCATCCTCTTTTTGGAACGCTTTCAAGATACAATACATTATTTATCCTCCTTTGTTACAACATATTTTTCAAAAACATCCTTGTACTTCTTCCATCCGTCATTATGCACTCGATGATGACAATCATGACAAAGCATAACACAGTTATCCGGATTAAACACCATCTGCTCATTATCGTTGACTTCACGAGGTACGATATGATGACATTCATCGTAATTGGTGAAATGTCCCTCTATCATACACAACACACAACATAAATCACGCTCCCTTACTTGTTGTCGTATCTTCCTCCATCTACTATCTATATTAATTTGTTTCTTCCTAGTGTCTTTTGGTTTATTAGGGCAGATATGATCTGCTCCTACGATTTTACCACAATACGAACATATTTTTTTTCTCATATTATCTCCTTTGTTGTAACAATATCTTTACTACACTATTATAATAACATAGATTCACTATCTTGTAAAATAGTAAAACTGCATACATAATATAACTTTTATGCATGCAGTAGATTTTACTTGTTTATTAAGTTTGTAAGATATATATTGTTGAATACCCCATTATGGATAGCAGTATGACAATGATCACACACAGTCAGCAAGTTTCTATTTTCTAATCTTAATTTTGGATTCACATCTAATGATATAATGTGGTGTACTTGTAAGCATTGCTCACATCCACATATTAAGCACTTGTGATTATCCCTGTTTAATATCTCCTTACGCTTATTCTTCCATAACGAGCTTGAACGGAATTTCACTTTATCAAACCTCATACCCTAAGTATATCATAGTTTTAGTTTTTTGTAAAGTTGAGAAAACAAAGCGAATTCTGGTACATAGCGAAGTTTTCTTCTTGTAATTGTATCATGACTTGCATTTAATACATTCATGTAGTGTGTTTGTTGGCTTTTTGGCTTAAATACGTTACCATTAACTAACCAATGATATTTTGGATCTTTAATGTTGCCACAATCCACAATATCAAATTCAATAGGCTTAACACCTACATAACGCAGTTGCAATTTATGTGGTACCAGTAATTCACCAATATCTTTGGTATGGATAACTTGTTTATGATAGTTCACGCCTTGCAACCGTTCATATTGTTTAGGAGCAACACGTTTCATATATTCACTATCAAACTTGATAACTGGTGTAACCATAATAACGTGTTCACCACACTCTAACCAGTCGATCATAGCGTCACATTCCCTACGATAATCAACCTCTTTTTCTTCATTGAATCTGTTACCACAAACAGTCATGTTATGTGTTGTAGGGAATACAATTACAAGTGAATCCTCGATATAATAATCTGGTGGATATACTAGGTATGTACAAGGTACACCACGATTGGTTAAGTAAGCGTGAAAATCAGCATTATTTGTTATAATCATTTTCCGTTCACCTCATCTTCTAATTGATCTAACTGCTTTTCTAAATCTTCTGGAAGTTTCTCACCTAAGAAATATGTAATATCTGATGTCAACTGCTTCAATAAGATACTACAGATTCTATTGTCATGATGTCTATTCCATAAATGTTGTAACACTTCAGTTCGTTTTCTAATACAATCAATCGTCATTATTTTAACCCCTCATACCATTATATTCACTAATATCCGGATATCATTATTCATTCACCTCTAAGTGTTTTACTACGTCACCTTGTACAACTTTCATATCTTGTACCACAGTAACCGCATATCCAACTAGATGACCGGTGTTATCACGTTCAACATCTGTTACTTCAACCAAAGCACATTCTTTGAATGTACCGTTGATAGTCACCTTTTGGTTATCTTTATATTTTGCATTAATGATACATTTTTGACCTTTATATACATGTGTACCAGCATTGGCTACCTTATATACATCGCCTTTATATTCTACTGCTTCTCCGATGTATTGGATATTCGCAAGTGCTTTAAATTTGTTATTGTTGTAACATCTTACAAAATCGTCTACCGTGTTATTATTGTCCTCACCGATAACACGAATAATCTTATAATTAGTCACCTTATCATCAGAATAACCTTTTACATACACAATACCGTATTCATCGCCAGTTGACATTGTATATTTACCATCGTCCATTTGTACAAGATGTGGTGTAGCTTGATTGTTACCACAACCGCTAACCATAACACCAATACCTAACATAATTGCAACTGCTAATTTTTTCATTGTTATATCCTCCTAATTTAAACCTTTGATAGTTGTAACTTTCATACCTTGCATTGTCCAACTACGATATACCATCTTGATTGTTTCTAAACCTTTTAATTCATTTACAAGGTCTTTCAAACCATAACCCCAAATAGCTGACTCATAACCACCCATAACAACGATGTACATATCGCCATCTTTTTTGATTTCAATATCTGTTGTATTGTTTACTTTGTTTAATGCTTCTGCTAATTGTTTGCGAGTTTTCATTTTGTATCTCCTTTTTATAATCACCTTGTAGGTTTATCTCCTCCCTACAACTATATAATACAATAGATACAAATATTTGTCTAATATCAAAAAGGCATAGCTAGTATGATATTTTATCACGCTTGAAAAACAGGGTTGTACTACCTTTGATCCTGTTTTGTGTTATTGGTAAATCTTTCGCTATTTGCCATTGTATTTGACTCGGTGATACACCTGTACTAACAGAAGCGTCTTCTATATTTTTGTATACATCTATTAAATCAAGGCTTTCATTATCATAACATTTCACAACCCATCGTGGCTTGCGATCATACCCCAAATAATAATCATCCCTCGGATATTTTAATTCATTTTGTTGTAACATTTTGTATACTTTCGCGTATGTTAGTTTATTATCTATGCTTGCTTCCTTAATACTATCATATGTTGCTAATATATTACCTCCTAGATAGTCAAATTTGTATATCATTCATAATACACCTCGCTCATAATCTCCTCAATCTCCTCATCTGTGTACTTGCTCCGTTCCTCATGGTAACGTTCTAAGATGTCATCCATAGCAACATTATACTTCTTACATACTTGTTTCATGCTCATGTCACGGCTTAAAATATCTTTGATAAAATTCATCTTATTTCACCTCAATAATCGTTTCTTGTAAATTAGTAGTATAAATTTTTTTAATATATGCTTGATGTTTATTAAGCCAATTATTCACATCTTTTACTTGGTTACTTGCGTACACGCGAATTCCGTCCTGTTTAATATAATACCACATGTTATATATCCTCCTTATGATTAAAGTATATCATTTATCATTATATTTGTCTAATACATAATTAGCATTTATGAATTGCATTTACGGTATACATATTTCACCTTGTATCGGTTGCAGTTCCATGTATCGAATACATTTCCTCCCTCGCTATAAGTCATATGTCCATTTACAACTATCAATCTCGGATCGGTTATATGCTCGGAGAATTGCTTTACAGTACATCGACCATCTAATACACAAAATTCCCATCCATTGGATATTAGATACTTATTGGCGGTACGAATATCATCAATCTCCCATCCGTCATTAGAATCTGCAATATCGATTAATCCGTCCATGACATCGAAGTAATCTTTACCAGTTGCTTTTGTAATAGCTCGTATAATACAGTCGTCAATATTGGCTCCGTATGGATTCATATTACATTCTATAAACATCGATACCTCCTATGCTACTACGATATTGATAGTTTCATGTTTACCATAACGGCTAGTTAATGTCAATACGTTGCCATCTTCCATCATGTCTTTTACAAGTTGTTTCAATGTAAAAGCACCAATCATGAATTTACCATGATTTACTTGTAATTGGTATGTTGTGCTTGTACCAGTAATACGACCTTTGGAAGTTACTTTTTTAACTTCGATTTTCATACCTTGATTTAATTGTTGTAATTTGTTTGTAAGTTGTTTTGTAGTCATTGTTTTATCTCCTTTATTAATTCCTTTACCTTATGATCTTATTATAAACCATTTTGTTACAACAATCAAATATCAAAAATGCATAGCTAAGTTTCATTTAATGCATAATAGAAAAGAGGAGCATTACTGCTCCTCCCATTCTAAACCGTAGTTTCGTTTAAAGAATCGTTTCACACTTGCTTCCTCGCAACTGTTACAACATGCTAACCCATTATATCCAAACGTGAAGAACCCTCCGTTCTTGATTGACTTCTTAGCTCGTGCTTTTTCCTGTGGTGTAAGCACTTCACATAATACGTATATGATAGCGTCCGTACCAAAGTATATACTATCATTTCTTTCTAAATTGTGATTGAAGAAAAATTCTTTAATTGCTTTTACGTCTACCATTTTAATTCCTCCTGTTGGTAATCACTAAGTGTAGGTTATATCCTCCCTACACTTAGATCATACATCATAGTCAACAAATTGTCTAATGCTTAATATGTAATTTTTGCAAGTATGCTCCGTTAATAGGTTCAAGTGTTACAACACCACCATCACGTTGAAATGCTCGTAATGGTTTATTTATATCTACAACCGCCCAGTCGCTATCTAGTAACCACATGTGGAAGTCAGTATAACCACCAAACTTGCCGATACGTTCACCATTCTTTGTAATTGCTTCAATCATTTTGTTTACCTCATTTCATTTACTATACCTAGGAGGTTCATCCCCTCCTTACAATTATAGTATAACACTAGGTACAAATTATGTCCAATATATAAAACGCATACATGATATGACTTTTACGCATACATGAAAAAAGAGGAGCATTATTAATGCTCCTCATCATCCCCTAACCATATCGAAAACAAGTACACTATATATGCTCCCAATAACCATTTACACATATACGGAACGGCAGAAATACAAATAACCGTTGTAATGAATCCGATACAATCAAGGATATTTTTAACGTTTTTTGTTGACATCGTTATTCATCCCCTTTAACTGTTCAAGCGAATTTTTGATAATTGGCGGTACATCTAATCCACATTTACAAGCATTTTCTAATATGCTCATAACTTCATTGACAATGAAAAAATAGCAACTAGACGACGCTATCATTTCAGTACCCATCATATGATCCAGTTGATGTGCTAGACATACCAAAGTAAGTAGGACTATTTTTTTTGCTAACCCTTTGAACATCTTACGACTGTTAAACATTAAATTAGGATTGATAAAACTAGCTAACACACCAACAAATATGTCTAGTGAAATAGCCCATATCAATAACTCTAATTGTGGTGTTACCACGCCAAAACAGTATGAAAGAAATGATATAATGACGCTTAATATAATCGTATGATCGATATTATGCATAATATATCCTCCATACTGTTATTATACTACACCGTTGTAACATTGTCAACTACAAAATAAAAAGAGGGTACATTATGTACCCTCAGCATACTAACCCTACGGTATGCACGAGATAGCGGATCACCTCCGGCTATTTAATCAATTTCTGCAATTCGTCAATAGCTTGATTGATATAGCGTTTATCTTGTGTATCGATGAAGTATTTTACATCCATAATTGCATTAGCAATCACTTTGGATTTTTCTTCATTTAAGCCGGCTACACCACAAATACCACGCAACGCATTTTCATTCAAGATCATTGGTACTAAAAAATTTCTGATTTTAACCCACATTCAGTATCACCTCCTTTACACTATATATTATATCATACTTAGCAATCACTAGCAACAAAGAAATTATTTACGATTAGGTAATTGTCTTCGCAATCTACTACTTTAAACATATATTGTTCATCTTTCAAAAACGTAACACTTGTTACAACAGATTTATTCATAGTGTAGTGTTTTAAGCAATCTCCAACATGTAATAAGTTAGCGTAGATATACATTCCATTATCCATCATGATTTTAGTACCTTTTGTTACAACAATACTATCATGTTCGGTAGTGATAATCATTGTGTTATTTGTGTATACCTCTCGTAATAGCATATCGTTTCTGTTAGCACAGTCATAAGCATATTCGCCTACTGTATTAATAAAACTAAGTCCATCAATCATTTAATCACCCCTTGCTTTTCTGCATTTTCTATCCATTTATCAAGATATGTTCTAGCCTTTTTAAGATCGGTTACATTCATCCGTCTATACAAATATTTCATGATACACCCTAAGTAGAAATACTGGATATTATTATCACCACTCAATATATTGGTAATATTTAAACATTCCATACCTCTTTTGTTATATCTTGTTGGTACACTTACCTCATTATTCATAAATAGCTTAGCGTCCTCATCGCTGATAAATTCACCATCTTTGTCAGCGTGAATAGGTATCTCGCAATTATAACATAACTGCTTGATATAGTCATAATCTTTGTTTAACTGATTCGCTAATGTTATAACATCTACCATTATTTATCACTTCCTTTAAAACTATTAATTCTATCCCATGTCATATCTATATACCATTGTTTATCTAACCAATTAGGTACTTTCATATCTTGAATGTTACCGTTTATGATCTTAGCGTGAGTAGGGCAACTTGCGAATTTTTCCGGTTTACCTCCCTCTTTACATTTATACACAATACCATCTTTACGGCTCCTAGAAGCGAACACTCTATATACCTTATCCGTCAACACCTCGTCGTTATAGATAGCGTGAGAGTACTTGCTAGATAGTTTGTAGGTTTTCATAAACCTCATCATATTATCTTCTTTCATGATGTACTGTTTAGGATCTACACCATTTACGAAGTACTCGACTACTGCGTCACTAACTATTGGTAAATCATTATCCAAAGCGCTTGACTTTTTAACGGCTCCGCCTTTACGTTCGATGGTTCCATTGTCAAACACCGCTATATAGTTATTCACATCCCTTTGAGCCATGTATGTGATATAATCATATTCCATGTTTAAGCGTGTACGTTTTTCCCATGTAGCAATTATCCGCTTAAAATTATCAAGCTCCTTTTTAGGTACCTTATAAACAACTGCGTCGGTGTTTGTTTGCACTAATTCATAATCATTATTAGATAATTCTTCAATAAGTTGTAACAACATCAATTGTCCGTTAACACAAACCGCTCGTCCATGTTTAGGATCAGCCATATCTCCCATAGGCTTATTTGTTTCTCTATTGATAGCCAAGCTAACACCATACGAGCCATTAAGTACGATTTTTAACGGAGCCTGTAAAGGGTTTCCCTCGTGTTTATATTTCAATCGTAAATCCCTAATATCGCTATAAATTTTAGAATTAGGAACGGCACGAGATAATAAATCCCATTGAATCATTATTGATGGGTACATTGAGCCTGACATCCACATGAAGCAATACGTTGTCCGTATCTTGTTCACCATCATAAAAATAGTTTTCTATCGCACCATGAAGTCCACCAAGCCCAAACACATGGGGGACGCCGTATAATTCGGTTTCATATTTAGATTTAGGATCTTTTGTATTTCTGATACCATCAAAGAACGCTAATACATCTTTATGTTTGTAGTCATAATCTTTAACACATTGAACATATTGAAAGTCATATTCCTCATCTATCACAGATTGTGCTAATCGCTCCGCCTTTAATATCTTAGCGGATAACTGAGCCTTTGTTTTTGCCATACTGGATATAGGTTCACCGGCTAGCTGACATAAGCCCATATGAGCTTTAAAATCATCTTGCGTATGTTGGAATACCAAAGCCGTGTTATATACATCGTCACGACAATACTCCCTGTTGAGTTGCTTTTCTTCTTCTGTAAGTGGTCGTTTGATGTCAAAGTTTACATCTGTTTCATGGATGTTGACTCCTAAATATGATTCTAACTGTTTCAAGGATTTACCAAACACCATACAATCATAGAAATTAAGTTCAATATCTTTAAACTTATTTGTGAATTGCCATCCGGCTTTACCATCCTTGATAATCCAGTCATTCACTATCTTAGGATTAATACCTAACAATATAGCTTTAATGATGTAAGTATCATAATTTTTAATATTATAACCGATCCATAAATCATGTTTATGTTCTTGATAATATTGTTGTAACAATTTAGTATCATCTTCGATGTAGGTGAAGTCCTTACCGTCAAATGTTACAACAAGCCAGTTTTTACTAAACACCTCACAGTCGACAAAAATCATTTTTATGTTCCTCCATAAATTTAATCAATATCTTATTATTATATTTACGTCTATCAGCGTTTAGATCTAACCTATAGCCATTATCAACCACCCATTTATAGAACGCTTGAAAATCATTTTTCCATTCATCGCATACAGTAATACCACGCTTACCATAATTTTTATACTTACAACTGTTTTCCTTAATTCCGGTTTTTTCAGATAAACACCTCACATAATCTTTCCTTGTCATTATTTATTATCTCCCATCATTTTTGCTAATTGTTCATCGCCATTTTCACGAGCTAGATAGATAAGCCATTCATCAAGGTCTTTGGAATCTGATTCAAGATAGATATTATATAAAAAATCAGATACATATGTTTGAGCTTTTGTAAGTTCCATTATTTCACCTCCTACAATACACACCCTAAAAATACAATAAGTAACACCATCCACCAATAAGCCACGATGATTAACACCGTGGCTAGTAAACTCATCATCAAGTAATCTACCCATTTATTCATATTATTTTACCTCCTTATATAATTTACTTACTTTGTTGTATACTGTACAGATTGTACTACCGCCTACTTTTTTACCTTTAAGAAATTTATTAATTGTTGCTTTTGTCAAGTCAGTCATTTCAACTAAATCATCAGCAGTTAAACCTAATTCAATAATACCATCCATTGTGGCTTGTCTTGTTTCTTCGCTTGTACTAGATTCACCGTTTTTAAAAATTCTCATTTTCATATCCTCCATGTAATATCTAATCTGTAAGGTTAACTCCTCCTTACATTTATTATAATACACTATGTATAGTAATTTGTCTAATATCAAAAATGCATAAGAAGTATTACATAAAGTAATAGAGGGTGGTAATTACCACCCTCTAACAATTAATTATCGAATACGTCATTTACATACAGATTAGTAAATCCGTTCTGATTAGTAACTTTATTGACTAAGAAAGTGCAGTTTTTAACATCTGCGAATACAATCTGAATTTGTGTTTCCAAGTCGTCAAAATCGCCTGTAAACTCTACTTCTTGCTCACTACCCATTGTATTTAAGAAGTCAATAGCAGATTTTACACACCATGCGGAGTTATTACAACCAGTAAGTACCTTGTTAATCCATAAACGTTGATTTTTAAACTCACCATCTAAGATCTTAAACGAGCCTTTCAACATTAATTTATCACCGGCTTTATTGGTACCTAGCTCCAAACCCATCAAAGCACATTCATATTCACCATCTACAGGATCTTTATATTCTTTCTTAGTTTCCTCTTTTGGTTTATTAGCTTCCAATTCCTTAATTTGTTCGTTATAATCTGTCATATCCATATTAAAATCTTTAAAACTCATAATTATTACCTCCTATTAAAACGGAACACTTTCTAAATCTTCTTTTGTGATAGTTCTACTTCTACGGCTTCTACGTGTCTTTGGCTTTTCTTCCTCTTTGGTATTATCCATACTATCTAAGTCACGACTATCATCAATAGCGAATAAACCGTTGCAAGCGTATTTTCTAGCATACGATGAACAAGCCCCAGTAAGTTGAGCGTCATCCATCCCTTTTTTAGAATCTTGCTCCCTTGCATAACCTTTACATGCACACATAGTACCGTCCTCACAATCTACAATCGTTACGGTAGATTCAATATAAGTACGATCCTCCTTTGTTACAACATCATCTGAGATCATAAGTACGCACTTATACTTTTTAAGTAACGGTTTAACCGCTTCCAAAATACCGCTTAAATCTCTATATTGATAACCTCCAAACGTATTACGTTTATTCTTTGGAGCTTTCAACTCCAACTGAATATTATTTAGTTTCTCATAAATCAATCTTTTCACCTCCCTTATAGTTCTTGACTGCTTCTTGAAATCTTGCACTTTTTAAATCAGAAGTATGTACAATATATAGTAACTCATCAAGAGACAACATATACTCCCTGTTTGACGCTTCAAAAAATCCGTCGTGACATAAAATACAGATACGCTCACTTTCAGATAATTCGATAAATTTAGATACAATCATTAAAGATCTAAATGCATGACTTTTAATACGTAAATCCGGATTGATTTTAACTGGCTTTGTTCCCGAAGTCTTTCCACTCTTTAACAAATTAGGTACATAGTAATTGCCGGCTTTTCCTAAATCGTGACTAAATGCACATAATACAATAGATTCTTTATCTACCTTGCTATCAAAGGCGTCTGCCAATTTTAAACTATTGATAACAACATTGTAAGTATGCTCCGCTAAGCCACCAGCCCAATTACAATGAAAAGATGTAGAACACCAAGCGTTATAGAAGTTGTTATTGCTAGCCCATTGCAAAAGCTCCTCAATACCATCCCTTTTAACATATTTTCTCACTATAGCTTCTAATTTTTCCCTCATTTCCTATCCCTTTCATTAATCAATACATATGTACGTACAAGATCGATAAAGCGTTCTTTATTTGTCATTAATAACCTCCTCTATACGTTTGATAATATCGTCCCAATCTTTTGGATATACAAGCCATCCCTCACAACCCCAAGCATTAATATTGGATAGTATCTTAATTTGTGCTTGACTAGGTTTACCCCTTACGTCTTTTAATTCAACGTCGATACTTTTACCACGTATGCAGATATGCATATCCGGTAGTCCATTGATTGTAAATTGACTCCCAAACCTTTTCTCATAATACCCTATTGGCTCAACCTTAATCTTTTGTTTAGGTGTATTAGGAGGATATATCCCCTTAGATTGTAGCCATCTTTTTAGGCGTTCCTCTAGTCTTTTTTCACCAGCTATAATATCACCTCCGTTGTACGTACATTATATCATTTACTTTCTAATTCGTCAATAAGAATTTTACAGTAATCAAGATTGTCATACATGTACTGGCAGAAGTCACGCCATTCAGATAGTTTATGATTCTTTCTTTGTTGGTACATATTGAGAACATTCTCATAATTCATTGTAACAGTACGTGTTTGATTGTACGCACAAGGTAATAACTGGATGATAGTTCGCCATAATGATTTATTTTGTTTCATATCTGCTTTGTAATCACGGATTCGTGAATTTAGATTGTCAAGTAATACACCGACTATCCATTCTTGATCGTGCATATCCTCAAAGCTAAAATCATGTACCGTCAATGGACGACTACATAATTTATGCATGGTTGACTGACTATTGGTGGTAACACCTACTTTGTATGTATCGAATTCTTTCCACCAATACAAAGGAGCCGTAATATCACAAGAAATAAACATTTGCCGTAATACCTTTCTATGATCTGCTCCGGCTTTTACTAATTGTTTGAGTAGCTTTAAATCATTATCACCAATGAAAATATCTGTTGTATCGTTTAAGTGCCATGAATTCATAGGGTTTCTCATTCCACGCATAGCACTTTCAATACCATAAATTTGTAGATTGTCAATTCTGATCATACTTCTTCACCTCCGGCTTTTCTAATCATTTTAATTAATTCATCCTTATTAAAGTCTTTACTAAAATCCGTTTTATATGGTGGCTTGCCACATACAACCCATTTTCTAGTATCTAAATCATATGTTTTCCACGTCAAGTCTTTTTCCTTTGGATTCGGAAGCACTTCAAATAATGCACGGCTCATCATTTCCTTTTTCTCTTTTTTGGAGCCAAGTACAATCAAGTACTTAAATTGGTGTCCCTTGTATCTGCTAATATGATACTTCCGTAACTGCTCAACAGTAGGACGGATTGTTACTCGTTTATCATTCTCATCCCTTTTGAAAATAGGTTTTGTTTGACGAGGATGAATCTTATACCCATCAAATAGATAAATATCACTTTCAGATTTACCTACATACATAAAGTTACTAGCTTGATATACATAACCGCATTTACCTAGCATACCATCAGCCCATGTAAATAATACTTTAATATCTGTATTAGCACGGATCCATTTTACGATAGCGTGCAACATCTGACTTTCACTATTTTTAGGCATGTCATTAGTCATGCACATTCTACCAATTTCAAGATAGTCCTCCGTTTTAGCGTCTTTAAATAATGCTTGAATTGTATGCAATGGACGAGTTCCATAACCTAATGTTACCACACCAACCAATTCGCCGTCAAGAAATACTCCAAGAAAATATTTATTTAATCGTGGTAACGTATTTGAATAATGATACTTTTGAATCATATCAAGTGCGGTTTCTTTTGATACTTCCTTAATGTCAAAATTATACTTCATGTTTAAATAACTCCTCCGTATAGTCACGTTTAAGATCTAGTGTATTATATATCTTCTGTTCAATACTATTTGTTGTAACAAGTTTCCAGTAAGTACATTTACTATCTTGTCCGATACGATGAATCCTCTTCTTAGACTGTTCAAAGAAATCTGACTTAATAGGCGGTGAATAGTATATCATCTTATTGGCTTTTTGTAGATTTACACCGCTACTACCGGATTGATACTGTACAAGCGTTACACTATCATTATTATTGTTGTAACAATTTAGATTTTTTTCGCTTCCGTTGACAAATGATAAGGGACGTTTTAGTTTTGATACTAATTGTTGTAACAAAACTAGTTCACAATTAAAGTTATAGAATATAATCACCCTATCTTCCGTACTTTCCAATAGTGTTTTAACCATATCGAGCTTTTCAGTACTGTTACATAATTGACGTTGATACAACATATCAGTAGTTGGACTAGATGATATATATTCGCATTCGCCACAATCAACATAACCATCCTTGACAAATGTCTTATAATATTTAGACGGCTTAATCGGTACATCAATAAATCTTTGTTGTGGTAAGTCGATAACTTCATCAGTCTTTTTAAATCTACATCCAAGATCATACATGACTTTTTTAAGTTCGTCAATATTTTTATAACTATTTACTTTTGATAGTACACGGAATTTAATTCCATTTAATTCCATCATAAACCAATTTCCGTAACGATCTTCATATTCTTTTTTATTCATCTTTAATCCAAGCAATTTCAACATCGGATACAATTTCATATAATCACTATTGGTAGCCGGTGTACCGCTTAACAGTAACACGTCATCAAACTTTAATTTCATTATTGCTTTCGTGCGTTTACTGTTTATGTTACCTATAGCATGGCTTTCATCTAATATGAGAATATAACCTGTTAATTTTGATAATTCACTTCTACGATAACATATGTCATAATTGATAACACCTACTTTTAAATTATCATTATCATTTATATATGCTTCAAATTCTTTTTTATTAGTTAGATTATATCTTTTATATTCGTTGTGCCACTCTTTAAAATGTTCGATCCATTGTGAGCATACACTTTTTGGTGAAATGATTAAAATTGGCTTTTTATAAGATGTAGCTTTTATACTTCCGATTATTGTCTTACCTAATCCCATATCATAGAAAATACCGGCTGATTTATGATCATATAAACCACCTAAAACCTCTACTTGATGTGGATATAAACTTTTATTATCACATCTTTTCGTTAAAATATCATTGATAACCCATCCTCTATTATATCTAGTAACTAATGTATTATATCTAATGCTCAACGCTTCAGCCCATTGAGATAAAGTTAGTGTTTTTTCTTTATAAGTTAGATATACATTATTTCTTCTATTGAGTACTTGTTCTCTACGTGTAACCCATCTACAGTTGTATGGTTCATAATTTCCGTTTACATCGATACGATCTATTGTGAGGTTATCTTGATAGCCGTTTGACATGCTCCAATCATAGAACGCTTGAAAGTTATTGAGCCATTCATTGTATACAGTAATACCTCGTCCACCATAGTCTTTATAGTGATTATTATTCTTGTTGTAACATCTTTGTTTTATGTTTTGATACAATCTATAAATTCTATCGTTACTCATATTATGAATTGGGTTACCACGCATACAACCACATGACTTCCTTTTACCACGTCTCAATTCTGAACCAATAATATAATTGATATTACCGCAATCACATTTACATTTATATAATTTTTCGTTATGTTTACGTTCCTCACATTCTTCCAATACGGTAAGTTTACCAAACTTCTTACCTATCATTTGAATTAATTTTGGCAACCTATCACCTCCCTTATTTAAAAGAGGGCTAGTAAATAGCCCTCATATAACTTAGTGTACATAAGATAATGCACCAATGATAATTAGCATAATAGCATAACATACAATCGCAATGATAATCGCACTTTTATCCATGATATATATCCTCCTATTTAAAGAATCGTAAGAATGTTTTCGGATCGAGAATCATAAACCCTACAAACCAAATTGCCAATACTACACCAAAACATGGTACTGCTTGAATGAATTGTTCCATAATCTTATACTCCCTCCTTAAATACTTTTAATGCAATAAGACAGATGATTGTAATTACCATTCCACTAATCATACTAACCTCCGATATATACTAAACCCATTGTAATAAGACTTAATGTTGTAACAACACCGATAAAAAACATTAAAGCAAAAAATACATTAAATACTTTATCCATATTATTTCACCTCACTTTCATTTTACTATTTACCTCTATAATTTATATGTCCTCCTTACAGTTATTATTATATAGTATGTCTACTATTTTGTCTAATATCAAAAACGCATACTTGTTATTACATAAAGTAATAGGGAGGGTATATACCCTCCCTACATTTTACTTGCTACAACAGTCACATCCGCATGTGCATTTATGATCTTGTTTTGGCTTTTCCCATGGTTTCATGTATACTTCGCTTACATCCATTTCATGTCCGCATACATCCCCTCTATCTGTGTACTGCCACATAGCCACACTTTCCATTGGATAATCACAAGTACTATTGTATTGTGCAACCCAAATTGGAACCCATGGTATCTGACTATACATGTACGTTTCATCCCATAACAAGGAATAGCCACTATAAATACCTACATAATCCCATCCGGCTTTATTCAATCGATTGACAAATTCACACATAATATTTGTAATATCTTGATAACTTAAATTACCATTGTTGATATAACTACGTAAGCGTGTATGATCCTCGTAATCATACCAAATACCGGCTTGCAAGTGCCAAGGCGTTAAGCCAATTTCAGATAGTTTATTGATAACCCAGTTGGATTCGTACGCACATGTTTCTAAATCATATGCATGACTGAAATAATAAACACCTACTTTTAAACCGGCGGTGATAGCGTTTAGAATCTGCTTACGGCAACATTCAGTCTCGTTATAGGATTCGCCAAGTTTCACGATAACTACATCGTACCCTTGCTCCTTAGCTTGTTTAAAATCATCAACGCTTGTGAAATAATCTTGCCAATCAGAAATATCAAAACATTTCATTTGTTACTCTTCCTCCCATCCAATAATAATACAATCACAATAGCCAATGTAATTATCGCTACTCATCGCCCAATGATTTTTATAGTATGTAGCAGTCGCTACTTGTTTAGTGGAATACACATCAAACCCAGTTGTGCTTTTATTGGCAATACCACGATTTACAAGCTGACATGGTTCTTTTTGTCCGTCAGCGTTCCATAACTCCTCGTCACAATGAATCACGCTATATTGTGTATTAGCCATTACAACCGGTAACGTAACATGTGATTGTGTCCCAACTTTAACTTTTAACATAACTCGACCATCCGGAAGATATGTTTTCCACATAGAGGACTCGTCACCTTGTGTGGTACCTTTTTTATTTGTTGTAACAGTTGCAACTTCTTTTCCCTTATATTTAAGTGTACCAGTAACATTGCCACCACTCAAAGGTAAGTACCCATCTAATTGAGATTTTAAAGCGTAGGCGGATAAATCAATATCTGCACCACCACTACCGCTTCCGGCTAGATCTGAAATGGCTTTCATAGTATCATCAATAATATCCATGTTAGCATTCAGTACACGAATATCAGCCCAGTCAGTTAAGTCCGGTTTTGTCAAATTATAATTTGTGGTTTTAGTTGCCATTATTTCAACTCCTTATATTGTTGTAACAATTCACTACGTTTATTTGTCAACTCATCGAAGTAGTTCAAGAATTCTGTTTCATTCATAGTAACTAACACATCATCTTTAAATACGTCATATTCGTTATTGCCATCTACAGAAATAGCACACTCACTAACACCACGCAATTCAGAAATTTTAATATTGATAGCTTTAATATCATTCTTTAAATTTTCTTTTTTAAATTGATTTTCTAATTCAGTATTATCTACTTTAACGACTTCATAAAAGTCTCCCTTATCTTCGATAGTGCAGTTATGTTCGTTACACCAATCCGCCGTATTTTTATATTCGACTTCGTTAAATTCTTGTTTGTACATTTTTTTACCTAGCATTATTTATGTCTCCCTATTGCAATCCAAAAAACAGTATGTCCATAAGACGCTTGATCACACACAACGTCAAATCCTGTTGTAGTAAAGTTAAATGTAGCACTCCACCAATCGCCGCCTTTATTTGGAGCAGATGTATCTACACCAAAGCTTTTGCTTACAACGAGTGCATATTGTGGATTTAACATTGGTGTTTGAAATGTTGCGTGTTGTATATTACCGGCATATTCTGTAGGATTTACATAACCCCATTGCAACAATAATCCTGTTGATAGTTTTACATAACCGGAGTGCCGTCCAATTTCTGTGTATGAATCAGTAATAACTTTATCATCATCAAACCATGCTCCGCTATTATCAATCCAAAAAGCTTTATCGCTAGGCGTATAAAACACAAAGCGATCACTTCTAGTAACTAACGAAGGTAACGTGCCATTTAAATTAGTATTAGCGAAGCACACAACGTCATTCAATCGATCTTCGCTTACGCTTCGTGTTGAATGTAAGCCCGCCCAAGTATTGTATGGTAATTTAATATCACCATTCATTGTACCGCCGGCTAGTGGTAGATATGGTAGGTTTCCGACTTTCTCGTCTAACATATCCATGTTATTATTCAGTACTTGAATGTCCACATCGTCATCATAAGACGGCTTAGACAATCTCAAATTCTTTGTATATTCCATTACTTATTATCCTCCCAGTAAATAGCGTTATCGTATACATCATCCCATGTACGAGTTAAATTATAGTTCCAATACTTACCACGAAGTACAGATTTTTCATCGCTCCATTTATGATCATGTGGTTCATTCCAGTTAAGATACTCGGACTTAGCATATCCCCAGTTGTGCGGTTTACAATAGTCTATCCATCTATTATGAGTATGGTTCCATACTAAATTGAAATGAGCTGGGAACACATCCATATAGTGTTTTAGGAATGTTTGATAATAGTATGAATTAGGATCATATCTTGTACCAACTTTCGTTGTATGTGTAACGGTTGCGTTACCATCATATGTTACCTCGCACTTATCACCAAACCATTGATTGACAATAGACTGTAACAAAGATAGTGTACATCTATAATTCGCACGCCATTGAGTGATAATCGCTGAGCGTCTATCTTCTAGTTTATCCTTAGCGTCCAACAATAAATCACGTTCGTATAATGTACATCCATAATCATCTAGTGTTGTCATGAATATATTATTATAATCAATTCTACTTTGTTTGTCAACCTCGTCCAACTGAGCGGAGTTGTATATCTGATTTACCCATTTATCTTTACGATACAATTTGGGGAGCGTTTTAATCATTTCGTCCTTAGTCATGATATGTAATCTCCCCTAATACACCGCATTCATCTTGTGCTAGTTGTAGACTATCATGACCGCCATTTACACGAATCTCCTTATAGTCGTCAACGTTTGGTGTTTCTGCAATGACTAAACCAATTTTAGCCAATGAAATATAATCCTTATTAAAAGCAGTTGACTTAATATATCTATCAAGATTAGTTTTAATGGCTTCCTTTGTGGTTTCCAAGTTAGAAGCAACTTTCAAACCGTAAATGTCAACGTTAACAGTCTTAGTAGTTGCACCTACAACAGTAGTTACTGCTCCGATTGTTGCAACACCAGAACCGTCACCATTCTTATTAGGATCGATATATGCTTGTACACGGCTTACAAGATCTTCACTTGCCGGTTTAAAATCATTACCAATCAACACAACTTTCACAGTATTAATCCCATTCCAAATTGGAATGCAACGAGCTTTCCCTACACCGTCTACGCTTTCCGCCCATAATACATACTGGTTAGCGTTAACACCATTGACCGGTGTTCGTAGTTTCGTATAGTATCGGTTGCGGTACTCGTCATCCGTTTCAGTATCATAACCGCCTGTGAATTGTGCGTCATTTGTTACTTTATAAATACCTTGCAATGTAATAGGCATTTCTGTTACTTCGTTAATCCCTACATTCATATCAGAACCACCAACAACAGATTCTACGTTTACTGTATCGCCATTATGTACTTCTTTACTTTCTGTTGCAACAAATTGAACACCATCTACTGTTGCGAATAAGTCACCTTTTAAAATACTACCGTTACCTTGTACGATAGTAATTTTACCTTTGGATTTTGTAGCACGTTTTCTATCTAGTCCGGTACGTTCTGAAATGAAAGTATCTAATTCAGTACCATTTAAATTTTCAACATCTAACTTCTTCGCAGTTTCATATGCTAAGTCCCAAGACGCTTTTACACCATAGGCGAATCCTCGTGTAAGATCATAAGTAGGATAACCTTGTCTTTTACGATATTCATTGTCAATTTGTGCTAACATTAGAGAATGAATATCATTTAATGTTTTATCATCATACATGCAATATTACCTCCTCTCCTAAATCGGTTACTAATGTAAATGTAAACGCACCTTTGTCAAATTTGAAATCTTTAACATCGGTTACATTATCGCACCCATTTATGATAGTACGTTTTAACCGCCTAATAATTTCAGATACTTGAACGCTTCTGGGTAGACGATAACCAACAATGTCAGAAAAGTCCATACCAAAGTTCTCGTTATAGATTTTATACTTATCCTTTTCAACCTTAATGAGTAGTTCCACCCATTGTTTTACATCGTTGACATTATCTGTAGCTTCGTCCGGTACAAATGTATTTGTATCATAATCGAATTTAATATTTTTGATAGTATTTCACCTCCTAACAAGTATATTATACTATATTGTTGTAACAATGTCAAATGGCATGTTTATTACATCCTTTTAATTGACGTACTACATCAACTACGAAAAACTGTTGCTCACTTTCTGATGGAATCACCAAAACAAGATCTCCGGCTTTCCATACTTCATCTAATACAATATCACCGGTACTTGTTGATGTATAGGAACCGCCACCATGAGGGCAACTAACTGTGATACTACCGGATTGATTCATACTACTATATGTACTTTTACGTTCCAATAGATGGTATGCTATATATAACTGCTCACCCTTGATAGTATATTTACCATTCTGAATTGTTACAACAGGAGGAGAAGTAGATACTACTTTTCCAAGCATAGCACCCATCTTAGTTTTTGGATTATCTCGGCTTTTAAACTGCTCAGCCAATTCATAGTCCCAACTACTCATTATTTACATTCACCTCATCATTTAAAATTAACTCACACTCCATAATATGTTTACCCATATCATAATTGTGCGTACAATGTGTTACAAGATACTCGCCTACCATACTTATATTAGGTTGATTAAATTTTAGAATACGTCCGGAGCGTACATAGTTATCACCAAGTAATGTACACTTGATGGACTTCTTAGGATACGCCATAGCTTGCAATTTAGTCTTCGCTATCTGATCTGCTTTCGCCTTTTTCTTATCGTCAACCTTTTCATAATGTACGTACAATCCATATTTCTTGATAGATTCATCATTCTGAGCCGTTGCAACAACAGTAGTAGACTTTTCATTACCACTTAGGATGACTACCTTATTAGCCATACCGTCGCAATCAAACTCTTGACTAAAATCAGATACAAGCGGTTCATGATCATAAATCATCTTCAAGTTATCAAAAGCATTGATATATAACTTACCATAGTTATATTCTCTACGGTATCGCTTGCCGTTTTCGTCCGTTGCTAACTTCAATAAGTCATCTACTATCTTAGAAATTGTATCACCATTATAAATCTTTGTGACCTTAGTTGGAATATCGCAAGCAACCTCACAGGGAATATTTTCCTGTTTACACAAAGTTTCAATAGCAGTTTTTACATCTACACCGTTGAATTGTATTCGTGCTTCTTGTTTGTTTAAATACCACGCATTGTCAAACACATCGTATTGATAAGATGATAAACCGTCTCTTGTTGCTTTTTGGATTGTACCTTGAAATAATAGTTCATCATCATCGTACATGCAGATTGTATCGCCAATATGAATATCAATCCATACGGTATTTTTATCAATGACCTTATTGTTTAGATAGTCAAAAGATAGTTTAACACCTAATGATTTAATATCATCTTCTCGACTAATGTTACCACAAAACGCACTAATGATATATGGTGAGTTATCTTGCATTGTTTCAATTCTGATCATGTTTCTAACCCTCCGGTCTGACTATTATAAGTTCTATACTCAGTAAAACTTGCGTTCATGTGATAGTCTATTTGATTGTCCAAGTAGTAGTCAAATGTATCTACTAATACATTCATATTAAGATAAGTGTTATCGCCCTTAGTGATAATAAGTCTAAATGGCTGACCCTTTTGTCTATTCTCATTAATAAAATTAATTATATCACTTCCGTTGTCCCCTTTTGCCCATGAGTAGTTGTCCGGATTAGAGGGTAATAGGAAGTCCTCAAACTCAACTGTACGCAACCCCAAAAGACCCATGATAGATACGTCACCGATAACAGAGTTGAATGTATCATTGTTTTGTGGACTGGTAATAGTTGGGAGTTTGTCCGGAGGACAAGGGAACGTTACGGAGTCACCACCCTCTAATAATAATGTAATTTCAGCACGTACATTCTTTTTGCCTTGATATGACAAATATGTACGATATAGATTGAGAAGCTCGGAGAGACTAGCCATTTACTTTTTCTCCTTTCCCAAATAAGATACTTTTACTTTCCCACCCTTTAGAATAACGAGTATATAAAGTGTGATATGGTATATTTAAATCTTCAGCCCATTCCATCATTGTTTTTGTTACTCCTTTATATTTAATATGTACCGTGTTCCTCCTATTTCTAATTTGATCTGAAATTGTGACCCATCTACATTTTCACCTCCTTTGACTATATTATATCATAAAAATACTTTTTTTGTAAACATAAAATAAGAGGGTAAAATACCCTCTTATTTACTAACAGTTCGCCAACGCTAGCGATACACGGCTACTAATAGCGTCACCTACTTGATCAATGAATTCATTATTACCGATACAATTACCTTGTATTGTTACTGGGCAGTTAATAGTATATCCTCCGCCACTTGCCATCTTTTGTGAAATGTCATGTGGTATAATTTGTGTACCGTTTGGTAAATTCATGATCTCACCGCCATTTTCGTTGACATGAGTTAAGCCACCCTCAAAATATGTGGTACCTGTTGCGTTCTTTTTTAATATGTTTTTCCATTCGTCAACACTATTACCACCATTGTTCCATGCACCAACGGCGGAAGCGTGATCTGCGTCAAGTTGTGTCCTCAACGCCGGTGAAACACTCATATATCCGCCAATGTTCCCCAGTAATTCGGCAATAGCCAAGCTTAATGCAGTAGCTGAAGCGGTTACACCGGCAATAATTGCACCTGTACTCGAAGCTATTCCACCTAATGCAGATAAACCACCACCTAATGTTTGTACCGCAGTAATCAAACTACTTACGGCAGTTAGTGCTTTACCACTAATCAATCCAATAAATAGGGCAGATAAAAGCGGATGTGCTTCAGCACATGCAAGCCCTACGTTAATAATACCACCGCCAAGTTCATTTGACTTATTCGCCATACCTTGGATGTCATCGGTTGCATTTTTAACTGCTTCGCCTAAACTAGCTACCGCTCCGGCAGATCCGCTAAGTCCCTCAGAATTACCACCTAATAGTTGATTGATAAGTTCACCTACAGGTTCTTTGAGATCATCAAAACGACCTTTTAATGCATTTAATTGTCCATCAAAGGTTTTAAGATATTCAGTACTAGCTCCCATATGACTTGATTGTGAGAACGCTTTCCAAACCTCAGCCAAGCGTTCGGATTCTGTTGTACCTTTACCTAATAAATCAGCGTTTAACTGGTACGCCTTAGCCAGTTTAGTCGCACCCTTACCAGTCTTAACATAAGAGGATAACGCCTTAGTAACGTTTTCTTGCTCATCGCCAGTACTCCGAGCTATATCTTGCGACATAGCGACAATATCTTCAATGGACTTTTTCCCAAAGCCCTGTGAGATTAAACCGCTAATAACTTGTAATGTTCCCTCATCCCCAAAAGCGGTTATATCTTGTTGCTTGCTTGCGAAGTCTTTAAACTCCTTTAACCCTTGTTGAGCTTGTTCCGATGTCTTCCCAGTCTTTTCCAATGCACGTTGAACACTTTTTTCAGCTTGAATCTGTACATCATAAGCCTTTAAGCAATCATAAGAAAACTTAGCAATAGCACCACCTACCAAGGCTCCTTTGATGATACCGCCTAGCCTACCTACTGATTTACCTACGGCGTTTAGTTTACCGCTTGTTGTTTGTAGGTTACTGTTCATCTTTCCGAGGTTAGGAGATACATTATCCTTTAAGCTCATTATAATATCTAATGTTTTACTCATTTATCAACCTCATATAAAATAAATGCTAATGCACAAACATATTCGTCATAAGTCCAATTTGAGATCTCATTGAACGTATGACCTCTATCAAGATAGTATTTATAGACGAATAGCTCATCTGATTTACCATCTTCCATTACTTTTTTACCGTGTCAATATCCTGTGTCATTTGTCCTGTATATTGATTTAGAATGTGAGTGTAGAATGTCAACACCTCAATAGGAGAAAGTACTTGCTCAATTACATTATGTGGTTCACCTTCTACATCTAATTTATTAGCCAAGTTACGGAACACTTCGCAAGATAGATATATCATTTCAAGGTTGCGTTCATATGCTCCCTTTTGTGTTTCCACATCATATTCATCATCCAATGCAAGCACTTGTTTAAATGGAAGTTTATGACATTGATATTCATCTTCACCTAGCTTTACCGTGAAATCTTGATTCTGATTTTTATTAAATTTTTCTAATAGGTTTTCAACTTTAATCATTATTTACCTAGCTCCTTTATAAGATCATCTAATAGATTGTTACAATTATCAATAAAAATACTATTGGCATTGTTTTTGGATTGTTCCAATGCATTAATACCTTTACGGCTATTATGATGATGGAATCGTGGTTTTTCCAAGAAATGTGCTTTTCCATTCTTGTTGTAAATACGAATCCTCCAATTTGAACCGCTATGTACTAACTTACCTTTTTTATAAGTCGATAAATAGGATCTATCGTTTAATCCATTGTTTCTACTTTTGGCGTTACCTTTGGCAACTCGTTTGACATATGTCAACGCCTTTGATGTAGACTTGTTGAACATCTTGCGAAGTCCTCTATCTATCTTCTTATCTTTAATATTCGCCAATGTTTGAATGTACTTGTCTAGTTGTTTTGTATCTACTGACATTATTACATCATTCCTCTTGCTTTGTGATTTTCCGGTAATTGTTGTTGCATTTCTTTCACGGCTTCTCGTTGCTCCTTATAAGATTTTTGATTTTCTTTATTGTTATTCAAGTTTGGTACAATAGCAAAGTGTACCAACGCAACCCAAATGAACATCAACAATAAAGCAGTATCAATACTCATAACATTGGTAAAAACACCCATGAAGAAAATAGGTATACCTACTAAATAATTCAATCCTTTTTCTAGTTCTGTATTTGTTTCTAATTTTAAATCGTCGTTTAAATACTTACCGTTTTTATCCAATTCTCGACCATCATCTTTAACGATAATCACACCATCTTCTAATCCTTGACATTCACCATTATCAAGTAAGTCAAAATCAACATCATCATTATAATGTTTATCAACTATAACTTCTAACTCTTTTGCAGTATATCTGTTTTTAGTTGCATACCAAACATTATCGATTTTCTTTAAAATTACATATCTTTTCATTTTGTCTACCTCTTTCTTATTAATAATATCCTAGGAGGTTTACTTCCTCCTTACATCTATTATAATACACTAGGTTATACAAAATGTCTAATATATAAAATGCATACCACGTATTACATTTAGTCATATTAATTGCGGTAAAAATAGGTCTTAACATATAATATTGTGGTAACAAAATGTTCTAAAATAAAATAACTATGATAAATGTATAGGGAGCATTATAAAATACTCCCTATTGTTACAACAAAAATTAGATTGTAGATAAGTAATTATAATCTCCGGCACGGAACGATGTGCTTTCTTCTCGTACTTCGCCATTAGCGAAGGATAACAAAGTAGCTTCATCGAACATAACATCGCTTACTTCGATAGCTTCATCGCCGTCAACGTTCGGATCGGATAACTCACCCATGAATTTAATGCTAGGCATAACACCAGTTTTGATAGCGTCCTTAACAAGTTTAATGTTATAGCTATTTACTTTGTGTACTACCATTGTACCGGTTAATGTAGCACCAGTATATTTAGATTGTGTAATTAAATTACCGTTCACTTGAATATCTTCATAATTCAAGCTAGCTTTTAATTCAAAAGACTTAATTTCTGCGATTCGTACATTATTAATGTAAAGGCGTCCATGACTGCCTAGAATACAATTTTCTGCTTTCATATACCCAAAGCCCTTTCTATACTTAAACCTCGTTTCAATCTATCATACACAGTTATAACCGGTACATTATATTTTTTTGCAAAGTAACGAGCGGTATTAGTTTCACCATTTATAGTAAATTTACCTATAGATCTATTTTTGGTCGATATTGCTTTTTCAAACGACCACCCATTCAAAAGCCTAGATTTTAGCAACGCATAATCTAAGTTTAAATAACTAGCCCATTCTGACATTGTTTTAGTTATACCATTATAAGTGATTGATTTATTATTCCGTTTATTGTTTTGTTGCGTTTTCTGATCTACCCATCTACAGTTGTATGGTTCATAATTTCCGTTTACATCGATACGATCTATTGTGAGATTATCTGTATAACCGTTACTTATAGACCACTTATAAAACGCTTGCGGATCATTTAACCATTCATCGCATACTTTAACCCCTCGTTCACCGTACCATTTATAATTGTGATTAGATTTTAAATAACAACGCTTTTTCATAGATCTCCAAGCGTTATAAATTCTTTTATAATGTGGTTGTTCAAATGTATGTCCGCACGTACCGTGGTTTTTTAGATTATCCAATAATCTAATATGCTCACCACCGCAAGTGGAACATTTACATAAGAATCTTCTGTTATTATGGATTGGTTCTACTTCCTTTATAACAGTTAAACAACCTATACGGTAACCCTCATAATTCTTTTTACATGTCATTGTATCACCTCCTTTATAATACTATTATATCATAAAAGAGGTGATATGTAAACACTTTTCTTTTGAACCGAAAATTACTGCATTTGTATAGTAAATTTAAGATCTTCCATAGCGTTGCTAATTTTTACATCGCCACCAAGATATACAAATGTTCTAAATGTCATTTGTTCGACTTTTGCGTCGCTCCAGTCCTCAGCTTCAGTTTTACCGATACCAGTCCATGCTAGGCGTTGAGATTCAATATCTACATAACATTGATTGTCATAACTATCATCTAACACTTCTTCTCGCATTAATTGACGGAAGTAAGAGTTCACGCTAGTAATGAATAATCGTTGGTTAGATAGTGTATTTTTATATTTACCAACATAATAATCTTTGAATGTTGTGTAAATATCTTCGATGATTAGGTTCATGGCTTCAACAATAATAATGTAGCTCATATCCTCAGTATCAGTACTTGTAAAAGTAGTAAGACTATTGATAGCACGACCACATTTAACTTCACCGTCATCATTGATAAGAGTCAACCATCCTTCGCTAATCCATTTACCAATAGGGTTTTCAGTATCGATATAGGAATCATCCCAACTTGCAAGATCTTCAAATACATAGTAAGTCAAGGAACGGTTCATTGGTAAATTACACAATGTAGAAGCAATACGGATGATATAGTCCTCAGCTTTTACATCAGTACCATCTTTTAATGTACCACCGGTACCTTTAAGTTGTGCGATGTATTTACTATCTGCTTGCGTTGGATTAGATACAACTGCCACGCATTTATGACCTTGATTATCATGGTTACGTTGTACTACATCATTAAGTAGTGTTTGTTGATCTGCTTTTACGTTTGTTACAACATAATTGAATTTAAGTTTATCCAATTCCTTAGCTACGTCTGTAAATTCTGTAGCTTCAGCACAACGAAGCACATATACTTTATTGACTGCTACATCAAACGCACGCATTAATGCAGTATAGTTTGTAACATCATAATCAGTTTTAAGTACATCAGCACCACGCTTATAAATGAATTTTTTAATCCCTGTTTCTTGTTTGCTATCTTTCATGATAACACACAATACACCACGTTCAGAACGTTGTACTGCCGTTACGGCTTTTTGTTGAAAGATAATATCAATATTAGGTAAATCTAAACGATAAGCCATATATAGCTCCTTTCATTAATTAATATTAGTTTCTAGATTTTCCATATAAGGTTTTACTTCTTTACGTTCAACCTTTTGGATAAGATCTGCTTGTATATTAAAAGTCAAAACTTTATCTTGTTTGTACAAGTCAGAATCAGTTGTGAGCATTTGACAATGATATTCAGTTTTTCCATCTGTGATATAGAGTGGATCATCAAACAATACTGTAAGATTGTTTTTCATGTCCAATAAATCAAGGAATCCCTCGTATCTATTTTCAGCGAAGAAAACTATTTTTAAAGTGCTTGATTCTTTGATGTAATCACTAGCAACCCATGACGTGTTTACATCTTCAACATCAATGAAATAACTAGGTCGAGGATAATCCTCATCAATATCCATATCGACTACCGGATAGTCCGGATATGTCTTTTCTATCAATTCGCTTAATGCTCGTATTACATCTATAACACTAAGTATGATTTTCACCTCCTTATATGTTATATTATAACATTGTTATAACAAATTGTAAAGGGTTAAATCACAACTTCACAGTAACATTCTAAGCGTTCATTATTCAAATACGGATCCATAATATATAATATATCATATCGAACGCCGTTATATACAAACCAATTCGCAGATGTAATCTTATCTGTATATCGTAATACTATCTTGTGAGTTGTACGACAAAGCGTTGTATCTGCTTGACGTCCATTTAATAATGAACCAGTTTGTGGTAACACCGCACCCCATACATCAAATAGTTTCTTATCCTCTTTTGGATATTGTCCGAGCCTGTTCTTTTCTGTTGCCGTTACGGTTCCCCATACCTCAATACGATTCTTGCAGATACTACTCAACCGCATATCTTTAATATATCTCATACAGGATCACCACCAAGGAAGTTGCCACAATGTAAATCTAATACACCTTGCATAATAGGATTGAGCGTTACCGTTGAAGTAGTAAACTGTCTAACCTCATAACTATCTGAGATTAAAGCCAATACAACCACAGTAACATCATCATACTTTTCTAAATCCTCTTTGGTACAACCCATATAGGAAGTACAGTATTGAACGGCGGAGTCTAAAAGCATGTTTAAGATCATATCGTCATCATTACCATCAATTCGTAAATATTGCTTGATAGTATCCAACGTTAATTCTGATACTTTCAATGTTACCTCCTCATATAGAATAAGGTGAGGGCGTTGCCCTCACCCATTAATCCTTACTTATTATTTACTTGCTCTGGAAGATGTTGTTTTTTTAGCAGATACTACAAGTTTTTGTGGCTCAATAACTCGAGCGTCAACTTCTAACCAAGCAAGAACACCAGTAGCATGTTCATCAGCGTATTTTTCTTGCAATACTTGAATTGCTACATCTTCATGTACGTTAACATACATAGCGGAGAAGTCACCGTATACAACGTTTTCATCAGTCATATTATCGGATACCATAACTGGTTTACCTAACAATGTATAGCCAAAGCCGTTTGTAATATCATCTTGCAATAAGTAACGGTTATTACCATCTTTTAATTGGCGAAGTGCAACCAATGTTTTATTAGATACTAACCACATGCAACCGGCTTGATTTTGTTGTGGAATTTCAACTTGCATAGCAATCAATTCATCTACTGTAGGTAATTCAGCAGTAGTATCAAACTTAGCTACATTAGTATTGTTTGTTGTATCAAGTACACCGTTGATTTTTTCTGTGCCATTAATCAATTCATTTTCCAAGAAAATTGCAATAGATTCAGCAACTTTATTTACAACGTAAGATACGATGTCGAATTGGCTATTATTAATCAAGGAATTGGAGATTTTAGACAATGCACCAACTAAATGACCGTCAAGTTCCAAGGAATCGAAGCCTACTTTTGTAGATGTCAATGCAGTAAATTCAGTACCATATGCAGTAGTGATAGAATCTTTCCCTACTGGGAATGTTAATTTACCTTTTACATTGAATTTAGTAGCCAAGGCATACAAAGGAGCAATTTGTTTTACACGTTCGATGATTCGGTTAGCAATAGTAGTAGGAATTACTGCACCATTGTCAGTTTTAGCCATGTTACCATCTGCACGGTTTTCACGAATCAATGTTTCAAACGCACGTTTTTCAGTTTCTTCAACGGAACGTTTTTCTTCTTTTTCTTCCGGTGTTTTAGGTGTAGGATCATCCATCATAGACAAGGAACGAGCTTGCGTTTTAGCTTCGATAGTTTTATCAAGTGCTTTCAATTCAGTAGTTTTAGTATCGAATACGCCTTGTTCATCTTCAGTCAAAGCACGTTTTTCTGTTTCTGCTTGTACGAAAATAGCGTTAATTTCATCAACGAGTTGGTTACGTTTTTCAATAAGATATTTCATTATAATTGTTCTCCTCTTTGTTTTAAAAATTCAAGATGTTGTTTGTACGTTTGAAGATAGTCAATGTTTTCTCGTTTATCTTCAATTTCAAATTCGGATTGTTCCATCCGTTCCTCGTAGCACTCACCACCACGCATTTCAATAGATGTACCAAAATACGCCGGCGTTACAGATAAGATACTTACTTCTTGTAAGTCTAAATCTGTGATAGTACGCTTCCTTACTTCGGTAGATGTATCCCATTCGTCGGACTTAGCAACGAACCCAAAACTAAAACCAGTTAGTTTATTATGCTCCGCTAATTCTACAACTTCGGGATCATCAATATCAATAAATGCTCGTAAACCGATATTATCTTCGTATAATTCGTAGTTTACCGGCTTTAAATCTCGTTTGTGATTGAGCATTAAGCCTACATCGGAACGCTTTTCGAGGGAATGTTTAAACGCTTCTGGCTTGATAACTTCAATGAATTTTCCGTGTAAATCATGTAATTCACGGCTTTCACGTCCAACGGCGTTTACATAACCCTCTAAATGAATCGCTCCATTCCTTAATTCGATTTTCAAACTATTTCACCTCCTTATGTTATTAATTATAACAGATTGTTGTAACAATGTCAATCATTATTTTCAACATTTTTGGAAGTGTCTTTGGAATCTACAATAGCACCGGTATTCGGTACGAAGATAGATCCGTCCTTAATATTATAAAGCACATCGCCAAGCCCAAGTTTTAAATATTGCATGTCCAATACTGGGAGATTTTCCATCCGACGTACTTCATCAATAGTTAAGATACCACTTGACAAGCCTGTTTGATAAGCGGTAAAACGTTCATTAGCATTAATACGCAATAGTTCAGAAGTGTCAATATCGAATTTAAGATCTTGTTTTTCGCTTTCCAATAACAAGTAATTATTAAGTGCAGTTACTAACTGTTTGACAATAGGTAATACTGCAATTCGTACCGCCGTCAAATAACTATCACTATTAGCACCCTCGAAGAAATTTGTAGGCAAGCCAAAATAGGCTAGAATTTGATGCATGTTGATAGTTTTATTTTGTGATAACTGACTTTCTGTAGCCGTACTAGAAGCGTCTTCAAACTCGATACCGGCGTTAAGCACTAATACATCGGACTGATTAGGATTGGTTAAGCGTTTCCATGCTTGCTTTAACTCGTCCATCTTGTCTTTATCTAGTTTAGCCTTAGATTTTAAGAAACCACGTCTTACACCGGATGAGATACTACTGTTTTCATACTGTAAACTACCTAAGATTGTAGATAGTAAATCTTGACAATCGGACACAAAGCCGATACCACTCACACCGTTTTTAGTGTTATTTACTAACCGGAACACATTATAGTCCTGTACTTGCTTACCATCTATCCAAATATTTACTATCTTGTTGATGTTGTCAACGGACTCAGTATATGTCAATTTATTTGTTGGAATGTAAGATAGTTTCTCAATTTTATTCCCTAGTTTACTAATATACGCATATCCGTTACCATCCAAAAGTAAATCGGTGATTATCTGCTTTTTAAGATCATTCGCAGTCATACAGTTACCGCTATAATTGTTAAGTAAAGGTAAGCGGTAGTCATCATATACTTCTACATACCCTTTATCTGTACGCTTGTACATCTTAATAGGTAGACCACTAATAGCACTTGCAATCCAGTTTACTGATTTTGTTACAACAGGAATACTCATCGCTTGTTGTTTTGTGATATTCTTACCATTTACCAAAGGGCTTAGTCCGTTTAGTACATCAGCAATCACATCATTTTCCGTGGAACGCTTTTCCTTTTTAAAGAAATTAAACACTCTTATCTCTCACCTCCTTTCATTGTCATATCCTCGCCGTCAATCGGCTCAGAATCTTCTAATACCAAAAACTTGATATAATCTGTCATTGTTTGACCGTTGCACTCCGCTTGATCTTTAATCATTTCAAACTCTTCATCGGAGCAACGGAACGCAATTCGCTTCGTTAGATTAGCCATAGGTTCACCTCCTTATGGTTACATTATACATAATTGTTGTAACAATGTCAAGTACTTTTTGTTGTAACAAAAGAAAAAGCTCACAAATTAATGTGAGCTAAAAGACTTAATATAATATAGTGTTTTCCGTCAAAGTTGATAACCGGACTTTTAATAAATGAATTTGTCTTTTCTGATATATACATTGTACCATAGATTTATGAATCTGTCAACTAACTACAAACCCATGTTTGATCATACAATTCAGATTGTTGTAACAATGTTACTGCATTTAATGTTGCGACAACCATATCAATCTTACCACGGCTTTTCTTTTTGTGTACATATCTATTAAGATTCGTATCAAACGAACACATACAGTTACTGAAGTTTATTTCAAATAATGGATTATCATCAAATTTGAAATTACCATTTAAGATCTCCTCGTATAACAATTTAGTAGGAGCATGTAAAACACTAGAATGTTGTTTTATTTCCACGCAATCCATACCATTCTCTTCTAGCTTGTTTACAGTAGACAAACAATTATATCTATCATATCCAAACTGTACAACGTGTACGCCGTACTTTTCTTCCAATGATAATATCAATTCTTCAACAGTACCATAGTTAATTACATCATCTCCACACGCTATACATAACCCTCGTTTAATGTACTCTTGATAGTCGCATTTTTCTTCTTTGGATTTAATATCTACCCTATTTGTTGGTACAAAACAAAATGGCTTACATATTAAATTACCATATTCATCTCGACTAACCATTGATATTGATGTATTGTCAGTTGTCTGAGACATATCCGCTCCGATATAAACATCTCTATCCTTCCAATCTATCGGTTCTGTTGTAACGCAATCTTTTACATATGATGGATCTATAAATGCTTCTGAGTTACCCTCGTCTGACATAATATTACAATGCTTACAAAGAAAATTCCCTCTTTCACTAGGAATATTGATAGCACGTTCACGCTTATATAGTAAATCGTTCCACATTTCCGGTATTTCTAACGATGTAGGATTAGCTTGTTTCAATATCAAGTCATTTGTTTCCCATCCTTTAACCTCATCCGGTTCATAGAGGAATGATAAAACCTTTTCATCGGTAACAATACCATCAAGAATCTGTTTACAATATGTTACTTCCGACTCAAACGGATTATCAATTTTAGGATATTTAGTGCTAATTACAAAACCTAATTTATTAACTACTGTAGCTTGTCCACTAGCCATCGCAGTTAATGCATAGCTATTAGGCAATGCACCGGTTTCATCAACAAGATACACAGTAGGCATTTTACCATCTAGTCGAGAATTACTATAGTTTAATGGATAATATATATTATCTGTTAGTTGACATTTAATCTCATCACGATTGATTTTAAATTTCAACTTACCATTATAAGTATCATTCAAATATTTACAACTTTGTATGATCTGCTCAATGGCTATCTTGACTTCTTTACTTAATGCACCATCCGGAGCTACGCTATACAATCGACTGAATCGAGGAGCTAACAATAACTGAAGTATAAAAGTCAAACCAACTATAAAAGATTTACCCTGTTTTCGACAAATTTCCAAAATGACCCTTTCAAATTTACGCTTTGTCATATCGTTTTTATGTACAATGCAAAAACTAGCGACAAAAAATAAACATTGATAAGGTAATAAAGACTCGATAATAGGTTTACCTACTAGAAAGCCAGTAGGCATAGTCAATAACGATAATAATTTGTTAATCTTATCACAAATTTTATGATTTAAACAATAATTATTATCATTATTATCAAATATAGCCTTTAATATCTCACATTGCTTTTTCACATATTTTGGAATATTTGGAGAAGTTTCCGCCAATTCGCAATACGAATAAGCCTTATCATATAATGTATTAATAATTATCACTCCTTAATGTTTGATTATTTCCAATTTTTACAGGCGTTTCAAATTTTGAGTAAACACATTGACAACATTACCACAATCACATTGACATTCCCATTTATTATGACCTAAATATTTAATTGGTGTTAATCTATTAAACTTTTGCCCAGTAAGATCTATAAATTTACCCATATTAATCACCTAATAAAGATAATAACGGATCTTTTTCTACATCATTATTGGCTTCGATTTTTGCTTTGTTTCTTTCTTGGGCAGTAATACCTAGCATTTTATAACTATCGTTGACTTGTTTTAACATCTTTTCACGGCTAGACATATAAACTTTGTCAGAGAGTAAACTCGCTATATCGTTAATTTGACTATCCATAAAAGCGAGTCTATCCAATGCAAAAGCAAGATTTTCAACAATCGGCAAGTCAATAGGCTTGAAATTATCACCCATTTGTTCGATGATCCAATCTTTTTTCTTTTCTTGTTCATCTGTTAATCGTATCTTACTCATTTAATATCTCCTTTACCATGTAATCTATTTAATACCATAGAATACCCTTCGTTACCATATTTTAAATCTTTTTTAACTCTACTGATAGTTGCTGGGCTTAGTCTTGTTTTTATATCAACATCCGTAAACCTTGCACCATTATAAAATTCGCTAGCAACCAAAAAACGTTGAGACATCATATCTAATTCGTACGGTGTAAATAAATCACAAAAAAATGCATAACATTCATCAATATTTTTAAGCGTTAAAATACCATTAAATAGATACTTAATATTTTGATTTTGTAATGTTTTAGAATTCATTTAATACCTCCTTTTATTTTATTATAACACATTGTACAAATAATTTCAAATTATAATTTTATATATGAATACTTGTTCATATGTTCATATTTGTATACAAATACATAAATATACGAATTATGCAAAGTGTAGCCATGGCTACATTAGTCAATAATGATTATCATATGAACATATGCTCATATATTCTTCAATCACTTATTAAACACAATTTAAAATGTTGCCACGGCTACAAAATTTAAAAATGTAAG
>OIYG01000508.1_pt1 | contig 37462 bp, 55 predicted proteins | sample 1587861 | NCBI WGS metagenome assembly OIYG01 (sample SAMN03283272) | human gut metagenome | biome: human-associated habitat; material: feces | host: Homo sapiens | place: Peru | collected 2012 | reverse complement strand
GTGGCCAGTGGGGCCGCCAGGGGACCCTCCGCCTACCACTCGCCGTCGGCGACGAAAACGCGCCGAAGCGGCTGCGAGCCTTGCGCCGTTTTGCCTGTTTTGTCGCTTTTCGCGGCGTTGCAGACGTAATGCGCCGCCTGAAGATTGTTCCAATCCTGCGCGGCGGCCTCGCGGCTGTCGTAACCGTACAGCCGATACTTGCTGACCGGCCTGATCTCGTCGATCACAAAGCTCAGCGGATGCTGCGCGTCCGACGGCTGATCGTAGCGGATCGGGCCGAGCCTGCCGCCGCAGATCCCGCAGGGTGCCCCCATGGCCTTAAATCTGGCCCGGTGCTTCCGGCGCAGATTGCCGTTGGCCGTCCGCGGATTATTGCTCTTGCTCATGCTCCTACACCTCCTCCGCGTCTGCCGGACCTGCGCCGGCTATCACCTCGGCGCCGAGACCCGGCAGACGCGAAAAAAAGCCGGAGCCAACAACAAACGCATGCGCATTGCGTCTGTCATTGGCTCCGGCTCTCAAAGCACTGGCCTCGTCGAATGTTAACATGATGCTCAGTTTTGCAGTCGCGGCAGAACACCACGAGGTTTTCTGCCGTCGTGTCCGGAGAAATCCTCAGCAGGTGCCGGTTTCTCCGGCAGGTCGGACACACGAGGAATCCATCCTTTACAGTTAGCATTATACCCGATTTTCCCTGTGTTTGCAATACTTTTCAGTGCTCCTTTCTTAAAGATAATACTGTATTCAAGGCAGAAAAATTAAAATAAAAAGCATCTTTCCCGGTGCCCATCTGGGCACACATCAGCGCCGAGGCTTCGGCCTGCGCGCCCGCCTGCGCCGCTTGAGCGCGTCGTCGTAGGCGTACTCGATAAACTGCCACTCGCCCCGGCTGCGCACGTCGGCGAAAACCGTCGTGCCCCGCGGCGCGCGGATGACCGTGTCGTCCGGCACCCAGAAGCTCTCGACCTCGGGCTGCTTTACGCCGCGCGTGTAGCTCCACGACCGCTGCCCGAGCTTTTCGCGGCTTTCTTTGCACATATACCGCGCGAGGCTCTCGTAGTTTTTCTTTTTGTCGACCCGCAGCGCCGCGAGCTCGACCTCGCCCTGTCCCCAGAGCCGCAGGATCTCGGCGTAGTCGCCGCCGGTCGCATTTAGGGCAATGTGGATGTGCCAGCGTCCGTCGCCGTGCCGGTGCTCGATCGTCCAGAACATCACGAGCTGCTGGCCGCGCGCCCGCCTTGCCTCGGCGAGCTTTTTCCGAAACCACTTGAATTTGTTCTCGACGGTTTTCCGCGTTTCCGGCAGGTGCTCGTCGTCAAAGGTGAGACAGCCTACTATGTCGCCCCGGATGAGGTTTGCGGCGAGCAGCAGCTTGAGCTTTTGCCAGGAATACCGGGCATTGATAAGCCTCTGCGCGTCGCTTGTAGCCGTGCGCTTTTTTGCGCGCTGACCGTCGCGCTGTTCGGCGCGGCCGGTCTTGTATACGGCCTCCTGCACCAGCGGGCCGGCCGAAACGATTTTTTTGCGTGCCATACATCCTCCGTGATGGCCTTGGCCCTCACGGCGCACGCCCTTAATCAATAAATAAATTTAGTTGCTGGGAGTGCCGCGCGAAGCGCTCCTCCTCAAGCTTGTAGTATACCGGGTCGAGCTCGCACCCGACGAAGTCCAGCCCCAGGTCATACGCCGCGATGCGCGACGAGCCGGAGCCGAGAAACGGGTCAAGCACACTCCCGCCCGGCGGGCAGGAGATGCGAAAAATGCGGCTGTACAGGCTGACAGGTTTGGGCGTCTCGTGGAATTTCGCGTCTGGAATAACAAACGAGTTGCCATACTCCCAAACATTGCAGTGGTTATCGTCAGGTTGCCAGTAGTTCCGCAGCTCCTCATACTGCCGCCGCAGCTCCTCATACTGCCCAAAGCCGAGCGGCTCGTACACAGCGCCCCAAACCTGCTCTGTCGGAATCTCAAATTGAGAATCCTGAAAATAGTGGCGGAGCATATAGGGCTTTTTCCTGGTGACCTCTGTGTACTTCCGGCCGATGTCCTTGGCCGTCAGCCCCAGCGTCTCGCATTTCTGCTGATACCAGTCTTTCAGCGGTTTGAAGCACTCTGGGTTGCTGTAGACGCGCTCCAGCCCTGTCGCGTCGGTCGCGCCGCTGTTTGGAGCGCTGAACCAGTGCACGAGATACTCGTTGACGTTAAAAAGCCCTCGCAGCCCCGAGTTTTTCGCGCCGCTTGCTGTTTTCCAACTTAGACTGCGGAAATTTCGCTTGTATAAAATGACCACGTCCCGGAAAACGAGCCCGGGCAGATCCTGGCTCAAAGCCATAATCCTGGACAGCTGCGCCATGTCGGAATGAAACATCCAGAGCGAGCCGGTATCTTTGAGGACTCGGGAAAACTCCCGCATCCATGTCATTACGCCGGCGACATATGCCTCGACGCTCGGCCATTTATCCCACTCGGCTTTGCCGATATTGTACGGCGGGTCGGCTACGACCACATCAAAGCTTTTATCCGGCACTCCGCGCATGTACTCCATGCAGTCGATGTTGTATGTCTCAGTCAGCGGCGGCCGCCTCCTCTCAATTCCTGGTGCCGCTCGTCAAACGGGACGAATTTCGTTCCGACGTAGCGGCGGATCTCGCGGTCGAGGCAGGCCTTGTAATAAGCCTGCTCCCGGTCCGCGCTGCCGTCCTCCTCGCGGAGGTCGTCGTACTCCTCATAGGCGGCGGAAAACGCCGCCTCAAACTCTGTCAGTCTCTTCTCGCCCCAGCCGAGGCGGCCGAGGGCGATCACGGCAATGTCGGTGCAGAAACCGACCTCGAGCATCCGCGCCGCCCTTGCGTATCGGAGCGACTGTTCCTCCATCCGCGCCATCAGCGTATTGCGTTTACCCATCGCCGCCCTCCTCGCTCATCCTCATGTTGTCCGTCCGCCCGAGGAGATAGTCCAGCGACACGTCGAGCGCGTCGGCCATCTTAATGAGAGACGTTATGCCACTCATCCCGACAACGTAGCCGGTCGGCGGGACGCTGTTGGCCCTGAGCCCGGCGGTGCTGCCGTGCAGCCAGTCTTTGGACTCGCCGGGCAGGCCGTACAGGTCGGCGCGATTTGCAACGTCATCAAAGCTGACGCCCGCGGCGTCGCAGGCCTTGCCCATCCGCGCCCAGAGGTCGGCGAGCCGGTTGATGGCGGGCGCGTCCTTAGCCGCCTGCTTTGCCTGCTCCTCGGCCTTCGCGGCCTTGAGCTCCGCCTTGGCCGCTTGTTTAGCCTGCTGCATCCTCAAACAGCTGTGTGAGCAGGACGCGAGATCCGGACAGTCGTGGCAGCAGCCGGAGCCGCAGTGAAAGTATCCGCGGTACGTCTGCGAGTAGAGCTTGTCGCGCAGGCCCACGACGTTGATGCAGTGCTCCCCGGCGCAGGCCGGGCACTCCATCTCCCGCCAGCGGGCGAGGTCTCGCCCCTGATCGGCGACCGTCGACTCGTACAGAAAGCGGATGTCCTCCCGCTTTTTGACCGTCGCGCGGTCGACAATGACCCGCTGGTCGTCCGCCGGCAGCCTTGAGAGGGCGAGCGCCGCAGCCTCGTTGAGAGTGCCCGTCTCGTAATATGCCTTGCTTATGTCCGGGGCGAGGCCGTCCTTGATCTGTTTAAGGCGGCCGAGCTTGCTCTTGCTTATCTTGCACGCCTCGGCCACGTGGTCGCGCATCCGGCCGGGGAAGTCGACACCCTGCTCCTTGAGCCGGTACAGGAGATCCTGCACGCGCTCGGCCTGCTGCCTCAGCTCAAAGTCGGTCATCTTGCGCGTGCCGCTGTTGGCGTAGATTAGACGCAGCTCCTGCATCTCGGCGCTTGCCGCCCCGTCCTCGACGATCGCGGGGATGGTCCGGTACTGATCCTTGCCCTCGCCGGAAAGCTTTTTGAATGCCGTCCAGCGCCTGTGCCCGCTGACTATGACGTACCGCCCCGGCTTGTCCGGGTTGGGGCGCAGCCGGATCGGCTGCTGGAGGCCGACAAGCTCGATGTTTGCACAGAGCTCATCGATGCCGCTCAGCGCGTAGAAGTTGTTGGGGTCCTCGTCGATAATCCCGATGTCTATGTACTCGAGCCGCTCTTCCCCGGTGCCCATCTGGGCACCAGCGTCCTTGAGGACGCTTGCAAGGTCAAAGCCCATCACTGCACCCCCTCGCACAGGCAGCCGACGAAGCGCCTGTAGTCTATCGCCGCCGCGCTCCTCGGGGAGCAGACTATCAGCGGCTCCTGCTCAAAGGTCATGTCGTCGGCCTTGGGCGTGCGGCGGATGTGCGGGAATACCGGCAGGCCGGAGCCGCGCAGCTCGCGCTCGGCTCGCACGATGTTGTTTGACCGGTACCACATTGTCGGCAGGATGCCCGCGACGCGCAGCATAGGGTTGATTTTCTGCATGTTTTTGATCTGCTGCATTATATTGGCCATGCCGCGCAGGGAAAAAGCGTCGAGCTTTATCGGGATGACGACCTCGTCCGCGGCCACCAGCGCCGCGGCGGAAGCCGCGTTGAACGCCGGCGGGCAGTCGATTATCATCCAGTCGTAGCCCTTTCCGGGCTCGCGTCCGGCAAGCTCCTGCGCCATGTCGCGCAGGACCGTCGCGCTCGCGGAGGCCTGCTCCACCTTGGTCAGGTCTAAATCCATCAGACTGTCGTCCGCGCACAGCAGGTCGACCGCGCGGTACCGCGTGTGCTCGATGGCGGCGGCAGCGTAGCTCCCGGCACCGGGGCCGGTGTAGCGCAGCACGTCGCTGAGCGTCCTCGGATGCACCTTGTCGCGCTGAAGAAACTCGGTGCAGTTGCACTGGCTGTCAGCGTCGACGATGAGCACGCTCTGTGCCCGTTCCGCGGCGAGGATCGCCGCCGTGTTGATCGCGGTCGTTGTCTTGGCAACGCCGCCCTTGAGATTGCAGATCGCTATGGTTTTCATTTTTGGCCCTCCCGGCTCTTTTTTTGTCCGGCCGCCTCCCGGCGTCCGAAGGTGTTGTACATTTTCTGCGCCTTTTCCGGCGGTTCCGCCGTGGGCGGCGCAGGGATTTTGAAGCACTCGTGTCCGACGATGCGGACGCCGAAGCTGTCAAGCTCGTAGGTCACGCGGTAGTACCCGTGCTCCCGGTTGATGTAGGTCACGGTGCCGAGCACGTCGCGCAGCTTCCAGTCGGGGCGCGGCAGGGCTCGCGGGCACTCCTCCCAGCCCGAGGGAATAAAGCGGATCTTGTCGCCTATCGCTATCACTCGCTCACCCCCTTAAAACGGCAGGTCGTCGTCATCGGCGACGGGCAGCTCCTCAAACTTGACCTGATGCGTCTGCTCCTTTTTCGCCGCGTCGGCCGGCGTGAATCGCATATGCGCCGGGTCAAACGTCAGGCGCAGGCGGCCGAGCGGCCCGTCCTTGTTTTTGTCGACGATCAGAATGCGGTCGCTCTTGGGGTCCTTGGGGTTGTCGAGGTCCATCATGAGGATGCAGTCCGCGTCGTTGATGAGCTGACGGCTCTCTCTGAGGTCGTCCTTGCGGAGGCGGCGGCGCTTGCCGTCCTTGTCCACGTCCGGCGGCGTGACCTGGCTTAGCGCGATCACCGTCACGCCGAGCTGCTGCGCCATCGTGTGCAGCTGCATCGACGTGTCGGTCACGACCTCAAAGCGGCTGCGGTTTCGCGCGCCCGGAATGAGCTGCACGTAGTCGACAAATATCACGTCGAGCTGGCGGCACAGCACCTCCGCCCTCAGCTCGTCCACCGTGCAGCCCGCGGTCTCAAGGACGTACAGCGGGATTTTCGCGGCGGCCTCGCCCTCGCTCATGGCAAGCTCGATGATCCGGCGGCCGATGCGCTTGCCCTTGATGTCGGACAGCTCCGCGCCGGTCGTGTTGGCGATCGTGCGGTCGGCCGCGTCCTCGATGCTCGTCTCGTATGAGCAAAAGCCCACGCGCTTGCCGCTGCGAGCTACGCCGTAGGCGAGCTGCAGGGCAAAAGCGGTCTTGCCGACCGAGCTGTCCGCACCGAGGACGACAAACCTGCCGCGGCCGAGCTTGATGCGCTTGTTGAGCGCGTCCAGGCCAAAGTCCATGTAGTCGGGCGGCGTCGGGTCGCCCATGCGGTCGAGGAAGCTGCCGATCATCTCCTGATAGCTCTGGCAGCGGCGGCCGGGGCGGGTGCTGAGGAGTTGCTGCGCCTCGGCGAGGAGCTTGCGCCCGTCCTCGGCGGAGCTGATCTCGCCGAGCCTGTCGCCGAGCCTGCGCATCCGCTCCAGCGCTGCGCCGTCCTTGAGGAGCCTCACGTACTCCTCCCAGTTGCTCGCCGTCGGCGTCGCCCGCATGACGTCCGCCACGGCCTGACCGTAGGCCGAGCCCGCGCGCTCCACCAGCGTCACGGGGTCAAGTGGGGACTGCTCGAAAAATATCTCCCGCGCCGCCGAGAAAAGGTTGCGCTTGACCGGGTCGGAAAAGTCGTCCGGGGAAACGCGGTGGAAGATCTGCCCGGCCAGACGGCCGGGGTCGAGCAGCAGCGAGCCGAGCACGGCGGTCTGAGCGTCGTAGTATGCTAGGTCCATTCTTCGAGCTCTCCTTCCTCCGGCCCTGCCGGGACTGCCGTCCCGGCGGCGCTGGGTGCGGTCTCGTCTTTCCAGCGCTGGCCGTTGAGCCAGGTTGCCGGATGCGGAATGCCAATGCCGCGCTGCCAGTCGTCGCTGGCCTTCTGCGCCTTGAGCGCCCGGGCTATCGTGTTTATAAGCTCGTCGCTTGGGCGGAGCTTGTCCCACGCCCTCACGGCTGCCACCCGGTTTTTGTGCACCGGGTAGAACTCGTAGAAGCCCTCAAAGCGCTCAGGCTTCCAGCCGGGCTGACTTCGATCCTTCGTTTTTTTCTTGCCGGCCGCGCCGTCCCCCTCTGGGGGATTATAGGGGGTATTAGTTTTTAAATTATTATTTTCTATTGGTCTCGGATTTTTTTCCGGGACGGTATCGGATTTAAATCCGATACCCTGGGCGGGGGTATCGGATTTTTTTCCGGGACCCCCCATCTCGCTAAAGTCGTAGGGCTTGGCCGTCAGGAATATCCGGCGGCGGTCTGAGTTGACTCTGCTCTTATCAACGTCGACCCTTATGTACTCCGCGTCCTCCAGCTTTTTTATCAGCGCGCTCACCGTGTCAGGTTTGAGGCCAAATCGGTCGGAAAAGTGCTGATTGTAGCAAAAACAGTACCCGCACTCGTTGATCTTCGCGGCGATCTCCGCGTAGATCAACTTGGCATTGGCCGGGAGAGACCGGTCGTACCTTACCCGCGCGGGCAGTATCGCCCATTGGCCGGTATAGTCGCCCATAATATCCACCTCTTTCATGTTCTCGTAACACGGCTCAGACCTCTGAGCCGTGTAGCCAGAACATCAAAGCTCCACGTTGTAGCGCCCGGCAAGCTTGCGGATGATCTCTCCGCCGTAGGCGTCGCAGGTCAGCCGGATAAACTCCTCCGGCGTCATCGCGCCCGTCATGGAAAGCCCGTGGTCGCGCGCGAAAGCGTCGCGCCCCTGCGTGCAGCTCCCCGTCAGGCGGTGGTGCCAGTCGTAAAACTCGGCCACCGTGCGCGCCTCGCCCGGTTTAAACTCCGCACAAAACGCATCGAGCCTGTCCTCTTCCGGCATGTCCTCGAACATCTTGGCAAGCAGCGCCTCCCGCGCCTCGTGCAGAGTCCTGCCGTGGGCAAAGCAGCCGGTGCCCTTGACCACGTAGCACGGCTCAAGCCCCATGTCCCCGCGCAGGACAAAGCCCTTGGCCACGCTGCCGCGCAGCTGCGTGATGATAGTCGGCACGCCGTCGATCATGTGCACGGCCATGCCGCAGGCAGACTTGATGCCGGAGCCGGAGCCGTCGCCGTAGTAGCCGGGGACGGAGCCGGAGCCGGAGCCGGAGTAGCCGGAGCCGGAGCCGTAGCCGTAGTAGCCGGAGCCGTAGCCGTAGTAGCCGGAGCCGGAGCCGTAGTAGCCGTAGCCGGACTCCCGCGTCAGAAACTCGTGCAGCGTCACAGCGTCCATACGCGCACGCCCCTTATTGACTGCTCCGCCTGGTCGGTGCAGGGGAATATCTCGATCGCATCGGTGATGCACACCTCGGCCACCGGCGCGGGAAACTTGCACCCGTTGGGCTTGCTCGTGCCCTCGGACGCCAGCTGCGACAGGCACGTCGCGCCCTGCCAGTACCAGATCTTGCGCGCATCGGTCAGTGTGACCTCGCGCCCCTCCTTGCTCTTGAGTACCCCGGCGAACACGCCGGACTTGTCCCCGCGGACGATAACGTACTTACCCTCATACATTTGCGATTACCTCCTAAAAATTTGGGCTTGATGCCCTCGTAACAGCTGCCGGACGCCCCCGGCAGCTGTAGCCAGAACATCAAAGCGGGGACACCGCGACCGACGAGTAGAACTCAATCGACTGCCAGCGCTCGCCCCAGCCGTTCGCCGCGGCGATCATCGCCGTCTGCTCCGTCGGCGCGGTGACGGTTATCGGCTGCGGATGGTTGGGGTGCCGCACCGACCACTTTTTCTTCCCCGCGTACCCGGGGTAAACCGTGCTTCTTCTGCCCATTTTCACACCACCTTCATGCCGGGAATATATGCCCGGCGTGTCTGCTGCGTTTTCGCAGCGCCGCGCGGCTTTCGCTGCGGCGCCGCAGCGGCGACGCACGTCACCGGCGCGACGCGCTGGCCGCGGATGTAGTTAGCGATCTCGCTCTCCATAAACATGCACTGCCCGCCGATGCGGTACATCGGCAGCTCGCCCCGGGCGGCGATCCGGTCGAGCGTCGCCGGGCTGATGCCGAGCATCTCCGCCGCCGCGGCCTTTTTAAGGAGCTTTTCAGCCATCTTCGCCGCCCCTCTCCGCGTATTTGACCGCCAGCGCGGCCTGCACTACGTCCTCAAGATCGTCGAGGATGTCCTCAAAGAGCTCGGTCTCGCTCGCGTCGACGATGCCGTCGCGCGCGATCATCAGCAGCTCCTTGACCTCGGGCTGTATCGCGTCCATCGCGGCCAGCAGCCCGACCACGGCCTGCGGCAGCGGCAGACGCGCCACGTCCGGGAGCTCGTCGTTGGCCAGCGCCGACTTGAGCTTGAGATGCCAGTAGCCCAGCACCGGCATGCCCGCGATCTCGGCCATGCGCGCCGCCACCTCGTCGGAGGGGTAGTTCCGTCCGCTCTCGTAGAGCCGCACGGTGTCCGCGCTTATGCCGATCTGCTCGGCCCAGCGCTCCTGCGTCAGACCGGCGGTCTGCCTCGCGCTTTTGTAGATATTGCCGGAGTTACGCTCCATTGCATGCGCCTCCTTCCACGCTTATGATATTTTCAGCAGGCACGCCTGCTATGAGCTCGTCGTAGGTGCAGCCGAGGAGCTCCCGGCACTTGCGGATGTACTCAAGCCCCGGGTTCCGGTCGCCGGTCTCCCAGTGCGACAGCGCGGCCTGCGTCACGCCAAGCTGCGCGGCAAACGCCTGCTGGCTTATCCCCGCCCGCAAGCGGAGCGCTTTCAGCCCTTTCATGTCTTTCTCACGTCCTTGCTTTTGTTTTGTGCTTTGTGGTAAAATTTGCTGTTAAGCCGGCTTGGACAACTGCGCGGCCTCCGAAAGGAGGTGGTTGATTGAAGACTGTGACGACGAATGATGCCGTGGAAGTACTAGCACTACTTTCCGACGGATATGAGCTTGACAGCATCGCTTACTGGGTGGATAACCCGGTGTGCACATACACGCTGACAAAGCACTAAGATATTTTTTTGCTACCCCACGCAGATTTTGGCCGCGCAGCTGTCCAAACCGGCTCCGGCTGCGAACCGTTGAGAATTGCGCTCCCCTCCGAAAGGAGGTGGGAAAATGGATATGGTGCTGACGAATGATGCCGAAGAAATAGAGGCTTTGTTGGAGAGAGGCTACAAATGGGACGGTGTAATCTGGTGGGAGAACATCGCCGACTACACCCAGATTTACGTTAAGCGTTAAAGGCGCTTGACTTGTCACCTTTCCTCGCAGACTTCGGGGAGCGCAATTCTCAACGGTCCCCGGCTAACAATACACTTGGTATATCAAGTAGCTTGATATGATAATACATCAATCATCTTGATATGTCAATAGGTATTTTTGATAATCTTGATGTTGCATAGACTTTTTTGATATTGTGTGGTAATTTAAGACAGGGCGTGATATAGTGTGAATAACATCAGAAATGCTCGAATTAAGGCGAACTTAAAACAATCCGAGCTTGCGACAATGCTTAATGTCGGACAGACGACTATAAGCAACTGGGAAACGGGGTATTCGGCTCCAGACTTGGAGTCGCTCCGGAAATTGTCGGACATCTTCAAAATTTCAATCGACGAGCTTTTGGGTAATAAAAAAGCGCCCGCCGTCGAGCAGAACGGTGAGCGCAGTGTGCTGGATATAACCGACCTCAGCCCCGAGAACAGAGACAGGCTTGAGGACTATTTACACCTCCTTTTAGATTCGCAAAATAAGTGAGCGCTTTTGCCCTGTTCTCCGGCGTGAGCTGCCGGTAGAGGGCGTCAATGCGCGCCTGCTGGGTCGCGGCGTCAATATCGTCGTCCGTGTCCCCGCCTCCTTTCGTCGTTTTTTTTATACGGAGCAAACGCCGCATCCGCGGCGCGGAATACAATTCAAAGCGCCCCGGCGAGGCGGCAACCACCGGCCGGGACCATAGCAGATGTTGCCTGCAAGCTCTATCTGCTACGGTTAGATAATAGCAGATATTGGTTTGGCAGGTCAACCGCTGCTCCGGGCAAAACCAAGGCAATCAGGGGGCACAAGTCTGCCTAATGCTGGGAATATGTACAGGAGATGGAGATATTGGCCGAAAAAACGCTCAGAGAATTATGCAAGGAATCACGCGGGTACAAGACCGCGCAGGAGATCGCCGACGAAACGAATATCCCGGTCAGCACTGTCAATAACTTTTTTGCCGTGGCGTCCAAGGCGCCATCGGTGTATACGGCGGGGCCCATCTGCCGCGCCTGCGGCGTGTCGCTGGATAAGTTTTTCGGCATAGATGTCAGGCCGGAGCCGTCAAAGCTGGAACTTGCGCAGCGAGCAAATGAGCATCTCATTGAGATAGGCGAGCTCAAGGACGACAGGATCAAGCGCGGAGAGAAAAGCAACCTCAAAAAAGATCGCATCATAGTTGCCATGGCGGGCTTCATCCTGTTTTTGGTCGCATACATGACCATCGTAGACCTGTTTGACCCCATGATCGGGCTGTTCCGGGGCTCTGCGTCCGCCTCTGGCGTGGTCGCGCTGCTGGGCTTCGGCGTGGCCGCCGTATATGTCTGTATTCTAGCGGTCGGAGAGATCCGCGACCGCCGGAGAGAGAAATAATGTGCCCATCTGGGCACATTTTGATTTATAGGAGGGGCAAATGAAAACTGTTTTGCGTATTTTTTGGTACATCGTGTGGTACCTCTGCCGGTATTTATTTGCCTTTGTTTTTTTCGCGCAAGCCGGCCGCATTGCCGATACTGATCCGTCCGGCTCGGGAATATCGGTGGTCTTGGGGCTTATATGCCTTATCCCCGAGATATTAAAAATAATCAAGTGGTTTGTAAAGAGCAGAAAGAAAAGCGCTCAGGCCGCCGTCGCCGGAGCGCCCGCCGTCAGCCAGACGCCGGAGGCTCCTGCCGAGCCTGCTTTCCCCGACATCCCGGATTATCCTATTGCTGTGGAGGCCGGAGAGTCGGAGAGGTTATATTATGACTGGCTTGAGGATCTGCGGCTCAGCTGGTTTTCAATTTCGACGCGAAATTTATCCAGAAATACGGCGTTGATCTAAAAGCGAAAAAGCATAAATTTTATGACACTGTCGCTATAGCCAAAAGGCAGCTCCAGCTTGATAACTACAAGCTCGGGACGGTTTGCCAGGCCTTGGGCGTCAAAAATGTAAAGCAGCATGACGCCGCCGCCGATGCCTTGGCTACAGGCGAGGTCTTTGCCAAATTTGCACTCGAGTTTTACAAGAATAACCGATGATTCAAAGCGCCCCGGAAACCGGGGCGCTGAAGCTTATAAAGGAGGCACGTCATGGCGAAACGTGTCGCACCCGAATTTTATTACAGCGAAAAACGGCATGCGTATCGCAAGCGTCTGAAAAATCCCCTCACCGGCGCATGGGATGTGGAGGTATGGGGGCGCACAAAGGCCGAGTGCCGCGCCAAGGCCGACGCCCGCGCCGCCGAGCTGGCGGGCGCGGCCGCTGAACGTTTGGCACCGGGCGGCGTGCTGGTCTACGAGTACGCCCAGACGTGGTACAAGCTCAACACCGCGCAGCTCTCGCCCAGCGGGCGCGCCAGCCACCGCAACGCTATCAATAATCACATCTGCCCCGTCATCGGCAACAAGCGCATGGATGAGGTCAAGGCCGACGACGGCAAGGCCGTGCTGCTGGCCGCTGCCGAGCTGTCTCGGGCGACACAGCAAAAAATAGTGACCACGCTCAAGATGATGTTCTCGGCGGCGGAGGACAGCGATATTATCCCGCGCTCGCCGTTCCGCGCGCTCAAGGCCGGGGGCAAAAAGAGCGACGGCAAGCAGGCCCTGACAAAGGAGCAGCAGTCCGCGCTGTTGGCCGCCGTCAAGGGCAAGGACGTCGAGACGCTTGCGCGGCTTTGCCTCTATCTCGGCCTGCGCCGCGAGGAGGCGCTCGGCCTCCAGTGGGACAGCGTCTATCTGGATGCCGCGCAGCCGTATGTAGATGTGCGCCGCGCCCTGCGCTGGGAGCACAACAAGCCCGTATTGAGCAGCAAGCTCAAGAGCAAGGCGGCGTACCGCAAGCTGCCTATTCCTCCGCTGCTGCTGGAGTATCTGCGTGCTCTGCCGCACAAGGGCGATTTTGTCTGCCACAGAGCAGACGGCAAGGCGCACAGCGAGACGTCGTACCGCCGTATGTGGGAGACGATAACGGAGCAGGAGATCAAGCCCGTCACGTACAAGAGCAACCGCACCGGCGAGCTTGTCACGCGCGAGCTGCAAGCCGGGGATAAGGTGCCGTACCGGCGCGCCGTCGCCTGCCTGGACTTCCATGTGACCCCGCATATTCTGCGGCACACGTACATAACGGAGCTCTTTTTGTCCGGCGGCAATATCAAGACTGTGCAGTATCTGGCCGGGCACTCGTCCGTGCAGATCACGCTCAACATCTACACGCACCTTATGGCCAACCGTCCGGAGGACACCGCCGGGGCTGTTTTGGCTGCATTTGGAGCCGGGGGGCAAGCCTCGGGGGCAAGCCCCGCACAAAAAAGCCCGTGAGCCGTGCAAATTCAATGCGCGCGCCCGTCTTGCTACAATTAATTGGTAAGGATGAGGTCCCCAGTTCGAATCTGGGTAGCAGCTCCAAGTGGAAAACCCCTGTAATCGTTGAGATTACAGGGGTTTTGCTTTATCAGATATTTTCAAACCTTTGCAAGTTTCTGCAAATTTTGAGGGGCAAAGTTGGGGGGCAGAGGCTCCTTTAGGGGGCAAATTGGGGGACAAAAATCAGCCCTGCACGACTCCAAAATAGTACCCTTTGAGCTTGGCTTTCGGGCCGCCTCCGTCGCGGTCGCAGACAAAGTCTTTTGCAAGGGCAGCGTAAAAATCCTCGCGGTCGAGGCCGTACTTGGTGGCCGTCGGGTAGTAGTCCGAGTACATCATGCACATGGCCGCCCACCAGCACTCCGGGGAGACCGCGTTAAGGTCGACGCCGTAGGAGCGCCCGACCGCGGTCGTCTGCTCCTGCGTCCAGTGCGCCCCGCGCGTGCCGTCGGCATTGTCCATGCCGTCGACCCAGCGCTTGATCGTTCCCGTGTCAAAGCTGCCGTCCTCGGCAGCGACGCCCGGCATGTCCTCCATGCGCTCGCCGATCCGGCAGATCACGTCGAGCAGCAGGCCGACCGCCTCGATGCGCGCCGGTGTCGGCTCCTTGTCCATCAGATCGTCGAGGCAGCTCTCAAGCCGGGCCTTATATGCAGCATAGCTCATGCGCTCACCTCCTAGGCGAGCTTGACGAGCCGGGCCGTGACGAGCGTTGCGCTGCCCGCGCCTTCCGCCGCCGCTGCAACGTTGATAACGGGATAGGCCCCGCCGCAGGCGACCGGGATGTAGAGGATCTCCTCGGTGTGGAGAGACACGCTGCCCGCCGCGCCGGCCGTCACCTCGCGCTGGGTACTGGGCAGCATAACGCCGTTGAGGTTGAGCTGTAGGGACACGATCCCCGCCGCCGTGGCCTCGGCTACCATGTCCGCCGCGACATAGTACAGGCCGGGGGCGCGGACGACGATGTTGTTGCCGGAGATCGCCGCGCCCACGCCGGTGTCGGTGAGCACGGTGCCCTCCAGCGTCAGCACGGAGGCGGCGGCAGTCAGCGCCTGCGTGTTGGGATTGTAGGCCGCCTCGGCGGTCTTGTAGTGGCAGTTTTTGAGGTCTCTATTGCAAGTCATAATTCAAAACTCCTTTCAAAAGTTGAGGCCCGGTCAGCGTTTGCCGACCGGGCCGACGCTGTTAGAGCGCAGATATAGGGGAGGGAGGTGTCAGGCTACGCAGCCGTAGCCGTAGTTGCTGCCGGCGCATCCGCCGACGCAGCCGCCGACGCGCGGGAAGTTGGCATAAATGCCGTAGCCGTAGGGGCTCGTGCGCGGGACGCCGCACAGCGCCTTGTCCAGCTCAAGCTGGTTGATGCGCTGCATCAGGCTGGACTCGCGGTCCTGAGCCATGCGGTCGAGGATGCGCTGCGTCTGGGCGACGGTCGTCTCGTTGATCTTAGCGGTGTTGAGGGCACCGTTGTAGTTGACGCCGTCGATCGCGCGGAGGATCTCGCAGCAGCATTTCTGCCCGGCGGCAAAGCCAGAGTTGACCACGCTCTCGATGTCGCGCAGCTCGCCGAGGATGTTGTAGTTGCCGTCTTTGATCGCGCCGGTCACGTCATATACGCCCTGACGCGTCGCGGCCACACCCTCGTTGTTCTGGCGCTCGAGCGCCTGAAAATCAGTCGCGCGCTGGACGTCGCCCACAGTGGCGGCGCGCTCGCGGTTTCCGCCGAAAAGCCCGCCGTTTCCGCCGAGCAGGGCGAGGAGGACGAGGAGGCCAAAGATCCACAGGCCGCCTCCGCCGAATCCGGAATCGCTGTCAAACATAGTTTGCTCCTTTCTGTGCCCATCTGGGCACATTTTTTTATTAAATAAACCGTTGCGCACCGGCCTATTTTACGAATTGTCGAATTGTGTCGATGAACATGTCCGAGTCAAGGCCGAGCTGGCCGCAGCCGTAGCGCAGCAGGCTCTGCGCGTCGCGCGGGCCGTCGTACCCGGCGAAAGCCTGGGTGTTGAGAACGGCGGAGATCGCCTCCTCCGGACTGCGCAGCGCACGGTACGCCTTGCTCGCGGTCTGCACCGCGCCTGCGATGCGCCCGATAGCGCCGGGCAGCGCCGGCGCGGCCTGCGGCTGTGCTGCCGCGGGCTTAAAAAACGGGTTAGCCATCCTTTTTTCCTCCTTTTGTCGCCGGGACCGGCGCCGCTGGCGCGGGCTGCTGTGCCGCAAGTATCCGGCCGAGGATGTCCTCAAGGTCGGCCTTGGTGACGTAGTCCTCGGGCTTGAGCGGCTGCGGCGGCACGTACTCGGACATTTTGCAGTAGGTGGTCTCGACGCCGACCGTCTTGCCCTCGCGGCAGGCGATCACGGCGTCGTTGGTGCTCATCGCCCAGACCTTTTCCCCGGGCTGCACCGGGACGCGCTCGATGTCGGCGACGCCGGGAACAAAAACCAGCGTTGCTCGATCAAAAGAAAAGTCATATCCGGCGGAGGACCGGCCGAAGCCGACCGCCCACGGGCCATTGTCAAACATATAAAATCCCTCCTTTGTTGGCTCCATTGTATAAAAAAATTGCCCTCATAAAGGGCAAAGAAACGGCAAAAATAAGGCAAATTTTTTTTGGAAAATTGCAGAAAACACTTGACTTTTCTACTTGGTATGGTATAATTAAACCATACCAAGTAGAAATGAAAAAGGAGAACGGAAAATGAAAGAGTACAAAGAAAATATTGTCAATAAGATGATCGAAAAGACCCGTGAGCTGCGCATCGTCTCCCTGCGCGAGACAGCTGCCGAGCTGGGCATCAACCACATCAATGCGCAGGACGTGAGGGACATCGCGCAGCGTCTCCGCAGCGTTGAGGGCTACCGCCTCGCCCAGATAATGCACAGCCCTCACGACAGTATGTTCTGCTCGCTCTGCCTCGTCGAGGACGGCGTAGATTTCGAGGGCGGGGAGGAGCTCGCGCATGAGTAAGAGCGGACGCTGGGAAGAGACTCTCGGCGATGAGTACCGCCGGAAGCACAAGCGGGAGACCTACGACGCGCTCACGATCCAGTTTAGAAAGGACGGGCGCGACGGGCTGACGCGCGATGCAGTAAAAAAGGCCGCCGAGGCACAGGGGCTCACGGCGGCAGAATATATCAAGGAGCTCATAAAAAGAGATCTGGACGAGAAAGAGCGGCAGGAGTGATCCTGCCGCTCTTTTTGCGCATGTGGTAGTTTTGTTTCAATCCACAGGCGGTTTCCCGCCAGACAAGTGCATTTTATCATGCCCGCACGAGCCTGTCAAGCCCGGGTCGTGCGTGACACGGTACTCGATCAGCTCAACGAGGTAGGCGGGCGGCGTTCTGCCGCCGCCCTCCCAGTTTTCAATGCTGCGCTTGGGGATGTGCAGCGCCGCAGCAAACGCCGCCTGCGTGAGCCCTGTCCGGGCTCTGAGCTCCCGGATAGTCAACGCACACCCGCCTCTCGCTCCTCCACGCAGAGCTCCACGAGCTCGCGCAGCTCTGCCTCAGTGTACTGCCTGCGGAGATTTCCGCAGGGGATGATCTCCTCGTCGCGGTACATCGTGTGCTCATTGCCGCCGAGAGAGCAGTGAAAATCTGTCCACAGCTCGCCGGTGCGTGGGTCATAACTGAGCTGATAATATTCGGCGCTGAATCTGCCGAGTCTCTTGTCCTTGGTCTCCTCCGCGACAGTGCGGAGATCGTCTGCGTTGATGTTAATCATGTTGTTACCTCCTAAAATTTTTATCATTGTCAAAATCCATTTGCTTACGCCTCCTCATTCAGCGCCTGCCACTGGTGGCGGGCGCACTCGTCGATGACCGGGGCGACCTCGTGGATGAGCTCCATAATGTCAAGCCCCAGCACGCCATCGATGGACGCACAGACGGCCTCGATGTCCTCCGGGGTGTCTATGCTGGCGTCGTCCGAGGTGCCGCAGTTGGCGTGCCACCAATAGCCGGGCGCGTCAACGTCAAAGCTCCAGCGCGAGCCAAAGTCGCCGCAGTCGTCGCCTTGCAGGTCCAAGACGACCAGCTCGCCGTTGTGGTCGATTACTACGCCGCCGTAGTACTGCCAATAACCGCCGCCGTTATTGGCCTTTTCGGGATTGTAAAAGGGGTTAGAGGGATAACCCCAAGCTGATATTATCTTCATTTTTTTTCCTTTCTGCCCTGCCATCATCAGACTGCGTGGGGCGGTTCGCAGTGACGGGCTTTCGCCCGTTTCGGCTTAACACTCACAAACCCACTCGTTCGTGTCGTTGTCGACATAGCCGACCTTAAAGGCCTTACGGAAAGAATCCGCGTTGTAGAATCTCACCTCGTAGTAGGTGCGATTCTTGCCGTATTTGACCCAATCCTTTTTGACGATCTTGTAAGAATCATACCATGCGCGCTCGCCCATCTCGGTTGCTCTGGCCATTGCTTTCTCATGTGCATCTATCATTTTATATTCCCTTTCCGGCCTGTCGGCCATCTGTTTTGTTTTCCCTTTACGTGTATTATCATATCACTCAACGGGTGATATGTCAAGCATTTTTTTGCAATTTTCTCAAAAAAATTGAGCGTGGAAAGCTCCACGCTCAAATGACTGCTGCTATTTTATTTTTAATCCCCCGGATGCGGTTGCGGACCGTCTCAACACTGCAATGCCGCTCGTCCGCGATCTGGACATAGCTCCAGCCTCGGCCGCACAGGCGCAGTATCGCCAGCTCGTCGTCCGTAAATCCGCACTCGCGCTCAAGCTCCTCACGGAGCGCCCGTGGGAAAACCAGCTTGACCTTGCTGTTCGGCGTGGTCAGCCTGGCGCGGAGATCCTCCGCTGTGGTCATCGGCGCACCTCCCTGCGAGAGCCTCAAAAATCAGCTCCACAAGATTCTCGGCCTCCGGGTCGAGCCCGTTGAGCCGGCAGAATTCCGCGACCGCTGGGTGCATGGCGTTTCCTCCGTTTTTTTTGGCTGTCTCCCGGCCGCCGGCTCACCCGTCCCGCACGAGGCGGGACGGCGGCGGTGCGGGGCTTACTGTTTGAGCTGCTTGCCGACCTGGTCGATGCCGGTCGCGGCGAGGCCGGAGACGATGCCGACGGCGACGGCGGTGACGATGTCGCCCGCCGGGAAGTCCGGCATGATGTACAGCCCGACCACGCCGAGGATGCCGCCGAGCACTCCGACGATCACCGGGATGTACTTGTTGTCGAGCCCGCTTACCTTGACAAACTGGCCGGCGAGGTAGCAGATAACTGTTATCGCTGCCACGGATGCTATGCCTATGGTTTCCATGTTTTTTTTTACTCCTCTCAAAATCATTTGATAATCTGCGCCAGCAGGTACCCGGCCACGCCGGACACTACCAGCCACACGAGCTTATCCCAGAGCACGCCGGGCTTGTCCGTGAGCTTTTTCACGTCGGCCTTGATCACGCCGACGTCGGCCTTGATATGGTCCTGCTCGTTGGCCATGACTGACATGGTGGTAGCCAGCGCGTCGAGGTTGTCCTGGCGCTGCTCGAGCTCGTCGAGGCGGTGGGTGTTGCTCTTGCAGCGCTGCTCAATTTCTGCGATTTTAACTGCTTCGTCCATTTTTTGCCCTCATTTCGTTTTATTTTTTTCCGGTGCCGATCGTTAGGTCATGCCGATCACCTCCTTATCAACGCCGCCCAGATCCACGCATCGGCGGCGCCGGTCATCGGACGGCCGAGCTTTTTCTGCACGAGGCGGACGGCCGAGGCTGTCCGCGACCCGAAGTCCCCGTCCGCGCCGTCCGGGCCTACGGAGCAGCCGCAGTCGAGCAGCAGGTGCTGGAGCTTTTTGACCGCCGCGCCCTTGTCACCGGTCTTGAGCTCAGGAGGGTCAAACACGGGCTTGGTCTCGGCCGGGGGCTCCGGCTCCGGCGTGGGCTCTGGTGTGGGCGCGACGGGCTCCGCGTCGACGGAGTCCCCGGCAAAGCCGTCGTTGTAGGCGGGGCGGCCGTAGCCCGCGATGCCGCTGTAGCTGCGCGGGTAGGATTTTTTGCACACGGCGCCGCCGTTGGGCACTACGCCGTCCGCGCCGGATGTGTTGCCCTCGACCGTGTACACGGTCGTGTCGTCCACCTTGTAGACAATGCCGGTGTGGTTGCTGTTGCCGACCGAGCCAAAAAAGATCTGGTCGCCGACCTCCGGCTTGTCCGTGCGCTTGTGATACTGCCCCGCGGCTATGTAGTAGTTGAGGCTGTAAGTGCAGCCTGCGCCGCTGCTCTTGGGCTTGGCGCACAGCAGCTTGAGCGCCGCCGCCTCGCCAAAGCACTGGACCATCAGCCAATCGACAAACACGTCGCACCACGCATAGCCCTGCTTGCGGCCGTTATAAAAATCTCCGAGGGCGTCCAGATCGCGGGCATATTTGGTGTAGTTGGCCGAGCCTGCGTTGGCCGTCTGGTTGTCCAGCTGGTCGTCGATCTTTTTCTCCAGATAGCCGACTTCGGCCAGCGCGAGGGCTATGACCTTGCGGCGGTCGTAGCTCTCCCCGGCGGGCTTGTCGTCCTGCGCGGGCTCTGAGGGCTTTGCCGTGCCGCCGTCCGGAATGAGCTTTGCCCATGCGTTGGCATAAGCCGTTCGGCGGCTTATCGCGTCGGCCTGGTTGGCCGGTTTCTCGTAGACCGTCACGCAGATCTTGACGGCCTCGGCGATGCTCTCGGTCGCCGTGAGCACCTTCCACGCGGCCGTATAGTAGCCGCTGAGCTCCTTGAGCATGTACGCGATCTGCACGTCCAGATCGCCCACGGATTTGCCCACGGCTTTTGCAAAGTCCAGCAAACCCTGCTTTCGCGCCCAATATGTCCACTGGACGATGCCGTAGCCCGCGCTGTCGTGGGTAAAATAATAATCACCATGTATCTTTTCTCCCGCGTCGGCGCGGCGGGTGTACTCTGCATCCGTGAGGCCGTAGCGGTTGAGGTACTGGGTCTCGCAGCTTATCGGGTCAAAGTCTGAGGTCTCGCCCTGTAGGTTTCCCAGCATGCCGATAGCCCCGGCGTAGGTCATGCCCGCCGCGCGGCATACTTTGTAGATATACTTTGCTCTCTCGCTTGGTATCATTTTTGAATCCTCCTTACTCCAGCCAAAAGCGCCGCACGCGCGCACGGCCGCCTTTGTACCTGTCTCTATTGGTTGAGGTCACGCTGGCGCAGCAGCACACCTCGGTCTCCGTCAGCTCCGAGAGGTCCAGCGTCAGCACTCCCGCGCTGGCCTTGGCCTCCGTTATGCTCGCCACGGCGATATGGTCGCTGCCCAGCCCGTTTTCCACGGTCGTCGGTGTCGCAGCCGTCGACACCGACACAGAGAACTTGGGCGAGGCGCGGTCTATGCTCTCGTAGTAGGCGTTGAGCTTGCTGTAGCCGGACACGTCCATAAGTCCCGTCGCGGCCATCGCCACGCCCACCGTAAAACTCGAGGGGCCGTACACGCTGAGCTCGACGGCGTTGTCGCCCCAGGTGATCGTGCTCTCCGTGCCGTACAGCGCGCTCGTGATGTCGCGCAGCTCGACCTTTTTGGAGCCTGTGTCGTAGAGCCAGTAGAGCCACTCGACCCACGCGCCGCTCTGGTAGGTCTTGGCCGTCTTGTCCACCCAAGCCCCGGATATGTACTGCTGACAGGCCGTGGGATAGACCCACAGCCCATTTTTTTTGAGTGCGTTAAAACCAACCGGGGAGTTGAGCCCGGTTTTGAGCCACACCGTGCCCTCCTTGGGGGACGACGGCGCGGCCGGGGAAAACGCCCAGCCGGTTATGTCGGCCGCGGTGTTGACCCAGATCGTATGTTCGGCCGGGGATGTGGGGGCGGATGTACCGCCCACCACCTTAAAATTAAGGCTCCCGCCCCCGCCGCCTCCTGCGTTAGTTATGCCTATCATTTGAGCCTCCTATCACTTGGGCGTCAGCGTCGCCGTGAGGTTGGCGCCGGTGCCCTTGACGCAAAACTTGATATAGCGCGGCGCGGCCAGCGAAGCGATATCAAGTGTGAAGCCTTTTCTATCGCTGTCAATCTCGAATGTACCGCATCCCTGCGTGCCCGCAGATATATAGCTCGACGTGCTAAATGTTGTGCCAGTGCCCGCGTACATAACCCACGCGCTGTCCGTGTACGGGCTGCTGTTGCCTACAACATCGTCTGCGCCGCTTATTCTGATCGTCGCGCCGTTGGGATACGTCGTTTTGTCAATGGGGATCGGGGCGGTATGCCCGATAGTCACATACCCGGCGGCAGGTTTCTCGCTGCCGGAGCCGGTCGACAGACGCGTGTTGTCCGCATAGCCATTGGCTGTCAGCAGGTCGATGGCCTTGGCCTTGACAGTCAGGTTGTAGCTTGCCGTGTATCCGCCATCGGCTGTCTTGACGGTAATGACCGTCGTCCCGGCAGTGAGTGCGGAGACCACGCCGTTGCTCACGCTGGCCACTGCCGGGGCGGAGCTCTCCCATGTTACCGCCTTGTTCGTCGCGTCCGTCGGCGTGATGGCTGCCACCAGCGTCACGCTGCCGCCGACCTCCAGCTCTCCGGAACTGGCATTGAGCGATACGCCCGTAACGGGCACCGAGACAGTACCCCAGAATATTTCCCGGTCATAGCCCGCGCCGTAGCAGAAGCTGTGAATCTTCTGCTGGCTGGGATTGATGACGTTGACCACAAAGGCGGTGTCCTTTGCGGAGTTGGCGGTCTTGGCGTAGGTGGTCGTTTCGCCAAACTCTATGCCGTAATACTCCGCGCTGCTGTTCTGCCCGTACTCATTGTTGCGGGCAAAGCACATATTCGGGGTAGCCACGCGCCAGACGTTGTATTCCGTCCCTGCGCCGCTTGCGATGGCGTTGAGCTTTGCCGCCTTGAAGCAGTGGGTGTGTCCGTGGATGGCCGCGAGGATCGTCGCGCTGTTGCTGCCGCTGAAATTCACGGTGTTCCCGCTGCTGACGGTGATGCTGCCGCCGTCCACGTAGGCCTTGACGATATTCGACAGGACACACACGCCGCCCCAGTCCAGCGGATGGTGGGAGAGGATCAGCACGTTCCAGCCGGTCTTTGCGCCCACGGCTTTCAGCGTGTTCGCAAACCAGAGCTTCTGTGCGTCGGAAACGTACTCCTTCTCCGTGCCCTCGGCGGTGTTGAGGCAGATCACGCGGAGCTTTTTGCTCTCGAAGTCCCGATAACAGTAGCCCTCTGTCCTGCTGCCAATGGTCGCGCCTGTGTTGTAAGCACCCACCATGCTGTACAGCTCAGCCGCAGAAAGAACGCTGCCGTTCTGCGCCTTGCTGTACTGGAGGCTATCATGGTTGCCCAGCGTCCGCAGCTGCGGGATGCCGGAAAAAGCCTCGTCGATGTCCGCGTTGATCTCCCGTATGTGCTGCCGCCCCTCGGTGAGCGTCGTCGTGCTGCTGCCCGCGGTATAGTCGCCGAGGTAGCAGCAGAAGTCCAGGTCCGGCAGGGCGTAAGCCAACACTTTAGCCGCCATGCCGGCGTGCTTGTTGCCCGCGACAATATCGGCGGACGTGTCCAGCTGGTGGGCGTCGCTCATTGCGATAAAGGTTATGCTCTCGCTTGTCTGCACCGCACTGACCTTTGCGGCCACGGCCAGAGCCGCCGCCTTGACGTAATCCGGTATGTCCGCGTGCTGGATGCTGTCTGCACCCTGCAACGCCTGTATGGCCGCCGCCATCTCACCGATCTTGTACGTCGTGCTCCCACCGTTTTTAGCCCGGATGGCTGCGGCAATGGCCTGCACGGAGGACTCGTCATATAATTTTTTGGCCATTAATAGCTCACCTCCGTGCCGTCCGCAATCTCCACGGTCTGGGCGCTGCTGCCGTCATATGTCACGGTAGTGCTCCCGATCTTGATCTTCAGCGCGTTAGGATTCGGCAACGCGGCGGGGACGGTGGGAATCTGCGAAATGATTCGCTGCGCCGCAATCTGAAATGCATCGTACTGCACAAGGTCTGTAACATGATCTGGTTTTCCAATTTTATCTGTGGTGACGATGCCCGTGATCTGATCCAGCACCGCCTTGTTGGAGTGCGAGTGCCGGGCTTCGGTGTTGGCGGCGATGTCTGTCGTCGGCACGGTCGGTATATCCTCGCTGTCCGCGGGCGTATACCCGAGCGCCGACTTGATATTGGCCGCGGTCACGCTCGCGTCGCTGCCGGGGGCGCCCTTATCGCCGGGCGCGCCCTTGATATTAACCGGGGCAGGATTGGCCAGCCCTCCGTCATTAGTCCAGCTGAGGACGCCGTCGGCGCTGAGGTGCGGCGTAAATGTCACGCCGTTTGCCCCGGGCGTCCCGCTGCCGCCGGTCCCCGTCCCGCTGCTGCCCGTGCCTATCGGGCTTATGAGCGCGACGGTGGGTATCGTCAGATCCGCACCCGGCGCGTCGGCGGAGTAGATGATGATCTTGCCCGCCGCGCTCTGGATGCGCTTCACGTCCAGCTCCTCGCTCTGCGCCGCCGTCCACGCTATGATCGGCAGCATGGCCGCCGTGCATCCGGTTATGGCAAGCTCCGCTTTGTACCGCGCGCCCTCGATCGTCGTGTCGGACACAAAAGCTGACGCGGCCAGCGCCACGCTTTCGCGGATAATGTTTTTGCACTCGTCGGCAAGCTTCGCTGCGGTCACGTTGGCGTTTTTGATCGCGGCCGTCTCCACCGCGTTTTCGGCGAGTTTCGCCGCGGTCACGGCGTCGGCCTTGAGCATGTCCGCGTCGATGCTGTCGTCCGGGATGTCGCTCCACACCGCATCGTAGTCGGCCGCCGTCTTTTTAATCAAAAACTGTCCGGCCGCCCCGTGGGGCGGGATTCCGGCTGCCGTGCTCCCGTTGCCGCCGAGAGGCCCGAGGTTGACCCAGCTGAGCGTCTGCCCGTCGTAAAAATACACGTCATACGGCGCGGCCTCGCCGATAAAATACGCATCGCCGGGGGACGGCGCGTCCGCGAGCCCGGCCTCTATGGCCTCTTGCAGCGCGTCGAGCGACAAAAACCGCCCCCTGGGGTAAAATCCTGCGCCGGGGTCTCCGTAGACGCGCCACACAAAGCCCGCCTCGGTGTAGCCCACACAGATGTACTCATACGGCGGTCCTGAGGCCGTCAGGTCAAAGTAGTGCTGCCCGACGTTGGCCACGTTGGCCGCGCTGGGCGGGCCGTTGCCCTGTAAAAGCGGATAGCCGTAGTCGTCGCCCGGCAGGGCCGTGCGCACGCCGCCCTGACCGTCCGCCAGCAGGATGCCCGGGGTCTGAGCCACACGCAGCCCCGCGACGAGGGCTTTTTTTGCGTTTTCCGCGGCCATCTCGACCGCATACGGCGTCCATGTCGTGTCCGCCATGATAGTCACCTCCAGTGTGCCCATCTGGGCACATCTCAGTAATAGATCAGTATGCCGCCGGCTGCGCCCTTGCCGCCGCGGCTGCCTTTGCCGCCCGTACCTGGGTAGCCGACGGGGGACGAGCCGCCGGAAAAGCCTGACCGGCCGGGCGCTCCTGCGCCGCCTCCGCCGTGCCCGCCGTCGCCGCCGGTGCCGGTGTAGCGCGCGTCCTCGCCTGCGATGCCGGCTGTCGCACCCTCGCCGCCGGTACCGCCGATGACGGAAGTCCACTCGACCTTGCCGTCGCCTCCGCGTCCGCCGTCGGCGCCCATTGCAGCGCCTCCGCCGCCTCCGCCGAGGGCCCAGCCGGTATAACCGTTCTGCGACGCGGCGCGGGCTCCGCCGCCTGCGCCGCCGCCCCAGACCTTGTCCTTGTAGGTCAGGCTCTCGCCGGTCATGCCGTAGGATGCCAGCTCCTCGCCGGTCGGGGCTCCGCCTGTGTATGTCGCGCCCTTGCCTCCGGCCGCGCCGGTTATGCCGGTCGCGCCCTGCCGGGCGTAGAATTTCCCGTCGATCAGATTCATGATCCCGCCGGGGACGACTGCGCCCGCGGCGGTCGAATAACCGCTGAAGGTCGTGTCCGTCCCGGCAGTGCCCTCGGTGTCGCTCTCTCCGCCCTCGCCGCCGGTGCCGCAGGCGTAAGCGATCTGCGCCAGCTCCTTGACGTTGATCTCTACGGTCAGCACTTTGCCGCCGCTGCCGCCCTCGCCGCCGCTGCCGCCCTCGCCGGGCTTGTCCGGGTTGCGGTCGGAGTCGCTCCCGGTGTAGCCGCCGTGTCCGCCCTGCCCGCCGCCGATGAGCACCGCCCGGATGTACGGGTTCTCGCGCTCCCGGATGGCCGGCGGCACGTCCCACGTGCCGGAGCCGGTCAGCAGCAGCACGTTTTGCATGTTGGTGCTGATGCCCGCCGGGCTGTAGTTGGTGATGATCTCGCAGTCGGCCTTGGTTATGCCGCTGGAAAGCCACTCCATCGACGAGATAAAGCCGACCGTCTCCTCCCCGTAGGGGTTGGGAAACTTGTAGAGCGCCCCGGGCTTTTCGCCCGCGACCTCAATGGCCATGTTGACCACCTGCCGCGTCGTGTAATACTCAAAAAGGCGCGTCATAAGGTTGGTGCTGTTGAGGGGGTTTGTCAGCGTGAGCCCGTTGACGCTCACCGTGCGCCGCAGCACTGCGCCCGCGACGCTGCGGCTTATCACGCGCTCCTGCACCTGGTAGGGCTTGGCGTATATAATGCCGTTGCCCGTGACGTAGGCGCTCACCTCGTTAACGTCGCGCACGGTCATGCTGGTCTCCGACGTGCGTATTGTCTCGGGCTTTATCGGGGTGTCAAAGAGCACGAGCGCCTCGCCCTCGATGTGCGGCGCGGAGGTGTTGTCGTAGACCTTCTCTTCCTCCGCCGTCTCGTCATAGACATAGGTGTACTCGGTCAGCTCCACGTCCGTCACGGGCTGCTCGTAGTCTATCTTTCCGCCCGAGTATATCCGCCCCGTTGGTATCTCCGGCGGCGCGGAGCTTGGCCGGAGATAGGAAAATATCAGGTCTCCGTTTTCGTCCTTGGTGAGGTTTACGCAGTAGTCAAAAATGAGCTGATGCAGGTTTTCCCGCTTTGTGGCATAAGGCAGCAGGCCGTGTACGGTCGTCGACGCGACGGCGTCCTCCACGATGCAGGTGCACAGGCCTCCCGTGATGCGCGTTATCCCGTTGGCCGACGCGCCCACGGTGCCGCCGAAAAACTCCGTCAGCACCGAGGCGAAAGCCTTGCCGGTGTATACGCCGCCCCTGTGCATCTCCACATCCAGCAGGCCGACGATGCTCACCGCGTGGATGATCCACTGGCTGCGAGCCACGCGCTCCGCGTACTTAAAATAATACTTGTCGGACAGCTCGCCGTCCGTGTAGTACCATACCGGCGTGCCGTATGGCACCTCTGCCGGGCTCGCGTTTCCCACGCACAGCACATAGCCGTCGCTGGTTTGCAGCGCGTCCGCGTCGGACGGCTGTAGGTACTGCTCCACGATCCATGCGTACTCCACCTGCGGCTCCAGCACGTCTATGCTCAGCTCATTGCTGATGAGGTCTACCGTGCGCCGCCCGCTGACGCTCCTCAGCGTCGGCGACGAGAAGTACATCAGCGGCGCCGACACGCTGCCGACGAAAAGCTCGTTGTTGATGCTCATGCGTCGTACCTCTGCGGCGTGATCGGCCGGAATTTGACCTTGAGGCCGCGCCAGCGCTGCACGCCGTTGCTCTTGCCGTACCACGTCCGCTCGCCCTCGGATACTGCGGCCTCAAACTCAAGCGTGTCCTGCCCGTAGGGGAGGGCCACGCTGTGGCTCGGCACCGGGGCGCTCAGCACGTGGAAAAGCGCGTCGAAATCTGTCGGAAAAAGGGGATTAGGCTCGATCTGCATCTCGTAGGTGTACGCCGTGCCGATGATGTCGCGGATTTCGCGCCCGTTCTGGGCGGTGCCTGCGTTGCCGCCCTCACGTATCTCAAAGCCGTTGACCATCGTCGGGTACACCACGTGCACCTTGTACTCTATCCCGTCTATCTTGAGCATTCCCGCGCCCTCCTCATGTCACGTACTGCGGGCCGACGCGCGCGTCCTCGGCCTTGATGTACGGGCTCAGCACGCGCCCCAGCTGGGCGAGGCTGCCCGTAAATACTATCTCAAACTTGTTTGCGCCGGCCTGACTGCCGCTCGCGGCGGCGTAGCCTGTGCCGGTGTCCCGGCTTGCCGTCGCGCCCGGAGCCGTAGCGCGCTCAAATTCCGCCGTCGCGCCTGCGGCCATGCGCTGGATGGATGTGTCTACCGGGCTGAGGTTGGCCTCAATGCCCACGGCCATGCCGCGGGGGATCCATTTGCCCACCTCGCTTGCAAAAAGCTTGGACGGGCTCGCAATGCCCAGCGCGTTTTTCGCGGCGGACAGCGCCTGCCCGGCGAGGTCTCGCAGCGCGCTCATCAGCGCGCTTGCCGCGGCCTTGATGCCGTTGATTATGCCGTTGATAACGTCGTTGCCGATGCCGGCCCAGTCCTGGGAGATAAATGTCTCGGCCAAGTCGGAGAATACTACGGGCACCTGCTCTATCAGCTGAGGGATCGCCGTTATAAACCCCGTGACGATCTGGACTATAAGCTCCACGCCGCCCGTCAGCAGCGTCCCGGAGTTTGCGAGTATCGCCGCGAGCAGGTTCCCGACGATCGACGCCGCCCCCGCGATTATCTGCGGCAGTGAGGCAATAATCCCATGCTCGAGCTGTCCTATCAGCTGCGTGCCGCCCTCTATGAGAGTCCCGGCGTTTGCCGTTATAGTCTGCAATAGCGAGGTTATGATCTGCGGCGCAGCTGCCAGCAGCTGCGGGATTCCTGCGATGATCCCGCTTGCAAGCTGCAGCACGATTTGCACGCCGCTCTCCAGCAGCTGCGGCGCGGCGCTCAGTATTGCACTGCCCAGACCGGACAGCAGCGCCGGCAGCTGCGCCACCAGCGAGCCGGCCATCTGGAGCACGTTGGTGAGGAGATCCCCTGCCGTCGTCGCCAGATTCTGCATTGCCTGGTCAAGCCCCTCGCCGGTCGTCAGCGCCGCGAGCAGGTTTTCCCAGCTCGCCTTCATCGCGCCGAAAGAGCCGGTCAGCGTGGTCTTGGCCTCGAGGGCCGCCGTGCCTGTCAGACCCAGCTCTCCCTGTATCACGTGCACGGCGTCGTACACGTCGCCCAGGTTGGTGATGTCGTATTTGATGCCGGTCAGCTGCTCCGCGTCGGACAGCAGCCGCTCCATCTCCTGCTTTGTGCCGCCGTAGCCGAGCTTGAGGTTGTCCAGCATCGTGTAATTTTGCTTTGCGAAGCCCTGATAGGCGTTTTGGATGGACTCAAGCGGCGTGCCCATCTTGGCGGCGTTGTCCGCCATGTCGAGGATGGCCGTGTTGGCCGCCTCCATGGCCGCGGTCGTGTCGCCGCCGTAGGCCGCCTTGAGCGCCGCGCCGAAGCTCACGGCCTGCTCTGCGTAGGAGTTGGCGCTTATCCCGGCCGAGGCCGCGCTCTTGGCGTACTCCTTTGCCGCGGCGCTCGCGTCGCCGTATATCGTGTCAAGGCCGCCGAAGCTTTGCTGCAAATTGCCGCCCGCCTCAAATGCGTCCTTGAGCACCTTTCCCACGGCTCCCACCGCTACTGCGGTCTTTAAGCCGCTCAGCAGCTTTTTCCCGAGGCTCGCGCCGCTCTTCGTCGCGGCGGCGTCCCCGCTGCCCTCAAACATGCCCTTGAGCTCTTTTTCGATTCCCGGCGCTTTGGGTATTATATTTACATAGGCCTCGCCGAGCTCAGCCGCCATTGTGCTCACCTCCTATCATTTTTGCCCGCCACGCGCGGAATTCCTCCGGCGTGTCAAAGCCTCCGCCGCCTGTCTCTTCTCCGCCCGTGAGGGCGGCGAGGATAGAGGACGGCGGGCGGACGCCTTTCGACCCGTTCTCGGTGTTCTGCCAGACCAGGACTTTCAAAGCGTCCGCGCAGGTCGCCAGCAGCAGGGTCTCAGCCGTCGCCCTGCTCCCGGCGATCCGCATCTTCACGCGGGCGTTTTCCCGCAGCCCGGCGGCGAGCGTCGCCGCCAGCGTCGCGGGCAGTACGCGCCAGTCGAGGACGCTGTACGTCTCCGCCATGTCGCATACCAGCATATCGGGGTAGAGCCTGGCCATATAGGCCAGGCTCATCAGTTTTTTCCGGCGTCCTTTCCGGGCGCGGACATGATGTCCTTCAACTCGTCCTCCAGCGCCTTGTAAGGCACGCGCCCGCCGTGGGTCGTGCCTATGTGCTCGTAGAGCGCGGCTTTCTGCTCGCGCCCTATGAGCATGTCGATGCATTTGCTTACTGCGCGCAACCGGTCAAATTCGTGCGTGCCGTCGTCCATCACGGTGCCGAGCACGTCGACAAAACGCATGTCGTCCAGCGCCGCCGGGTCGAATTCAAACTCAAATCCGGTGCTTGTCTTTCCGTTTTTCATCGCGTCCGCCTCCGTCGTCAGGCGCTGGGCAGCTGGATGTACTCGTAGTGAGTGTAACCGGTGCCGTCGTCCGCGCCCTTTATCGTGATCTCGTAGCCGATCGGCTCGTCGTCCTTGTAGACGATCTCGCCCACGTCGCTCAGCGAGCCCACGGGGATGACTACGCGCTTGAGCGCCCCGCCCTTGAGCAGCATGTCGATAACGTATACCGAGCTCGCCAGCTGCGCGGCCCCGGCCTTGACAGTGATTTTTTTGCCGGTCGTGTCCACGGTGACGTTGCCGTCGCCGTAAACGGTCTTGAGCACCTCTGCGTTGAGCGACTCTATAAGTGTCAGCTTCCACTCGTCGGTTTTTTCGCTCTGTGTGGTGAGCACCGGGGTCCCGCCCCAGGCGTACACGTCGGTGCTGTCGCCGCTGTTGGAGTTGCTGACGCCGTCGTCGCTCACAAAGCCCAACTCCTTAAATGCTGCTGCAAGCTCGGTGCTTGCGTCCGTAGGCGCCGTCGTGCCGGCGGGCGCGCGGTACACGGCTCCCGCTGTTTTGGGTTTGCCGGTCGATACCTTGTCAGATGATGGCATGTGTGTCCCTCCTTATGGATCATGTACGATCTCAAAAAGCGCCTGGTACCTCGGCCGCTTTGTTGCGAGATCTGGATAGTTGTAGTCGGTGTCAAGGGCGCAGCGGCTGATCTCGGTCAAAAGCACGGCGCTGCGCATCGCGCTTTTGGCCGTCTCGTTGAGCTCCGCCGCCTTCGCGCGGCTCGTGCTCCAGCTCTGCACGGCGAGGCTCGACTTGCACACGTGGTCTCGCTCACTGCTCCCGACTTTTTCCACGGTCACAAACTCCGCCTCGGTGCCCAGATTGGGCACATCCCCGTAGACGGGGACGTGGAGCTGTGCCGAAAGGTAGTTGATTATGAGCTTCTCAATGTTCATAGCTTCACACTCCCCGCGGCCTTGAGCAGGGTGTTGTGCTCGCTGTTGTCGAGCTGCGCGTCGTAGTCCCCGGCGTAGGCCGAGGCAATGGCCGTGTAGGTGAGGGGGCGGGCCGTCTCGGCCTCGTAGCCGTCCCCGGCTGCCGCCGCTATCTGCTTTGCAGCTGCCGTCAGGATGCTCTGCATCTCGCCCGAGCGCATAAGCGTGTTGAGCCCCGCCAGCTTAAAACGGAATTTAGTTCTACTCATAGCGCTCCACCCTCACTTTCTTGTGCCAGGCCGTCGGCACATTCGCCTCGATCCCCTGGATGATCGCGCCGAAGGTCCGGTACCGCGCACCGAAAAACTCGACCACGGTGTCGGTCCAGTCGTGTGCGTCGCCCTTGGGGATGCCGAGCATGTACTCGATGCGCTTGCCGTACAGAGATATAGAGTCCGTCACGTCCTCCGCTGTGGGCTGACCCACGAGCACGTTTTCCACGGTCACGGCCCCCGCGTCGGTGTAGACCGGCGCGTTAAAAGCGTCCGTGCCGGTCTGCGTCCGGACGTGCAGCTTGACCGGTATTCCCCTCATGCGTCCGCCTCCGGCACGAGGGCCTCGACGGGGCTTGTGCAGCCTATGGCGTTGCCCATACCCAGCAGCTGCTTTTCGAGCTTTCCAAGATACAGCTCCCCGGCGCCGCCGGTGCCGATCGTCCAGCTCTGGGAGTAGCCGAGGGCGCTCATCGTGCCCTGACTGGCTCCCATCGGTATGCCGCTGTCTCCGCCGTCGCCGAGGGCGCGCATCACCATCCTGCACGACACGGTCTTTTTCGCGGCCTCCGCCGCTCCGGGGGCCGCCGCGTCTATGATGACCGCGGCATCCTCCAGATACGTCCCGCACATCTCGAGCTCTCTCGGCGAGAGCGTGCGCAGCATGCGGGCCTGCACGTCAGCCGCCGTCGCGTATGTCGCTGCCATTGGCTTTCCTCCTTTTCCGCCGCTCGCCGGCGGGCTGCTGTACCAGCGTGTGCCCTGCGGCGAGGTAGAGGTCTTTAAGCTCCACAGGGACGAGCATTATCGTCCCCGTGACGCTGTTGAGCATTTCGACCCTGTCGTCCACGATCAGCCGCCGCCGCCTTCGGCCTGCGTCGGCGCGGGGACGGTCAGCAGGTTAAATGCCGTCGCTTCTGCGCGGAAGCCGACCTCCATCTCGGCGCGGACGGCAAACATGTTGCGCTCCCACAGATTGACCTGCGCGTTGCTGATGGTCAGGCTCGCCTGGTCGGATATGGAGATCTTGACGCCCTCGACCGTGCCAAAAAGCGCCTGCGTCCAGTCGCCCGCCACGCCGACGGTGTTGTAGCCGGTGGGGTTGGCCGCCTTGTACGCGCCCTTGGTCAGATAGGTCTCCGCGCCGAGCAGCCTGCCGGTCGCGCCCTCGTGTACGGAGGCGACGAATATCGGCCTGCCGGTCGTGTCCTTTGCGCCGAGCAGTACGCCCTCGCCCTGGGGAGACAGCGCCACGCCGTTCATGAGATACCCGGCCGTGGAGATTGCGACCTTCGCTGCGACGAGCGCGTCGTATGCGCCGCCGGTGCCGCTCAGGTTCTGGGCGGTGCAGCCGCCGAGCGTGTCAAAGTTGGAGCCGGGCTTGCCGGACGCCGGGCCGAATACGGTCTCGTCGAATTTCTGGCCGAGCGAGGCGGGCAGGCGGGAGACGAGCGCGTCGTACAGCGCGCCCATGTCGCGGCGGAACTCCATTGAGAACGGCACGATGACTGCCAGCTTGTACGCCTGCATTATCTTGGTGCTGAGTGTGGGGTTGCTTGTGGGCTTCTTGTCGGTCTCGTCGACCCACGCGGCCTGCGGGTCTCCGGTGATGACGGGAATAGTCACGCCGGTGCCCGGGAGGGTTATCTTGCGGGCAAGGCGCATGATCGCGCTCTGCTCCTGGGTTTTCTGAAGTATCTCGCGGGATACTGCGGCCGGGAGGGTTATATTCCCCCTGTAGGTGTTGAGTGCCATTTACGGCCTCCTCCTTTCAAAATTCAGATGTTGTCCTTCGCCCAGGCGGTAAACTGGGCTCTTGCGTCGGCAGCGCCGCCGCCGGCCTCGCCTTTGTCGCCGACGGAGAGGCTGCCGGTGTTCCCGGCAAACGCGAGGATCGCGTCTGCCTGCGCCGCACAGGTCTCCTCCGTGTCCCCGGTCAGCAGGCTTGCCGGGATGTTTTTGTCTGCCGCCACCTTTTCGCGGAGCTGCCTGACGGCGTCCGCCGCCTTCATCGTCGTCAGCTCCTTCTCAAGGTCTGCAAGGCGCTTGTTGGCTTTCTCAAGCTCGCTTGCGCCGCCTGCGTTCTGCGCCGCGGCGAGCGCGGCCTGCGCGTCCTTGAGCTGCTGGGCAAGCGCTGCGCTGTCGCCCTTGGCGGCGTTTACGCCGTCGCCGTAAAGCTTCATCAGTGCGTCCTGCTGCTCTCGGGTCGCCTCCGGGAAAATGCTCGTGATGTCTGTGCGCTGCATGGTCTGTCCTTTCTCGGCTACGCTTTGTTGACGGGGGTCGCGTCCCCTGCCGGCGGCGGATTTACGCCCCGCCCGGCGAATTTTTTTTATGTGATAGGCCTCACGGCCTTTATCACCGTTGCCCGGCCAAAAAGAAAAAGAGCCGGAGCCAGAAACAAACCTTGTGTTTGTCCCTGGCTCCGGCTCTCTCAGCTCTGGCCCTTGATTATTCTTCTGTTTGCTCCGCCTCGCGCGCTTTCCGCTCCGCATAGGCCGCGCGCTTCTGAGCGTTGATCTCGCCGCGGTTGGCCTTGTAGTTCTGCCGCCGGATGTAGTTGATCCGGGCCGTGGAGTTTTTGCCCTCCGCGCCGTAGTAGATCTCTTGATACTTCTCCGGGTCGTACCCCCGGAGCTCTGACTCGCTGTCAAAGCGTATCGCATAGGCGCAGTCGCAGTTGGCGTGTATGTGCTGCGCGTGGTTGCCCTTGAGCGCCTTTTTGGATGCCGGCTGCCACCCGCGCGAGGCGAGGGACAGGCAGAAAGCGCATGTGTCGCCGTTGGGCACCCACGCCCACTCCGCGCCGTCGCGCGCCGCGTTTTGCACCGTAGTGTCCGCCCCCGCCTGCTTTACGAGCCGCGCGACCTCGCGGCTTATCGTCTTGGGGTTTTGGTACTTGGCCGCGCGCTTTATCGCATCCGAGACCTCCTGATAGGTAGCCGCCTCTGCCGGCGCCGCCGGGGAGAGGTGCACCGCCGCGAGCGCTGCCGTCGCGTCGTACATCTCGGCCGCCAGCGCTGCCGACGCCTCGCCGTATTTTGAGGCCACTGCATAGGCGTACTCAATAATGCCCTGCGTGTCGGCTGTGCCGTGGGCGGTCAGATAGGCGGACATGGCCTGTGCCGCCGCCTCATTGCACCGGCGCAGCTTGTTTATGTAATCAATCCAGGCTCTGCGGGACAGTGTCATTTATTTCGCCCTCATCCGCCTCATCCGCGCCGTCGATCTCGGCGAAAAACTCAAGCCCCCGCGTGCGCTGCTCCTGCCCCTTGATGCGGCGGATAGAGGCCGCGTCGAAGCCGAGCATCTCCAGAAATGTGTCCGTGTTGGCAAATGCCGGCCGCGCCGTGGCGATCTTCATCGCGGCGTCGGCGGTCACGGCCACGTTGGGCATTGCGGGATTTTTGAAGTGCGCCATGATGCTGCGCAGGTCGTCCGGCAGCTCCTCCACGGAGGTGCCGCGCCCTATGGCCAGCGCCATCAGGGCGATGGTTTTGAGCGCCTCGCCGTTTCCGGTGTTGAGCTCCTCGGCCAGGGTCACAAGCGTTTTGCTCTGCGCAAGTATCGCGTCGGAGCTTGTCGGGTTCGCGTCGTTGACGACGCCCGTGTCCGTCACGGTCAGCCCCGTCGCCGCCGAAAACTGCGTCGCCAGGATGCGCAGCATGTCCACATGCGGCGTTATGCTGCCCTGCGTCAGTTGCCCGAATTCCGGCTTTTCGCCGGTCTCCGGGTTGGAGGTCGCCGCCAGTATCGAGCCGACGTACTGTTTGAATTTCCGGTCGGTCACGGCGTTGAACTGCTCCTCGGTCACGCCCAGCAGGTATTTCTGCGGCGTTGTCGCAAACTCGAGGCCGATGGTGGCGTTGGCCACCGTGCGTACAAAGCCCTGTATCAGGCGGCGCACCGGCCAGTTAATGCGGCTTCGGCCGAAAGGCTTGGCGCTTGTCGCGTTCCAAATCAGCGGCTCCATGGGCGGCCTTCCGAGCTTGTGCCCGTAGGCCTTGGCCGTCCAGGCGCTGTCTGTGCGCCGCAGCACCCATATCGCCTTATCTGTGTAGAGGTTGATGTGCGTTGGCCTCCACGTCGTATCGCTGCTGTTGTCCGGCGCGGTGTCTATCACGGCCATCCCGCAGCCGATGCGTCCCTTTTCGCCGTCCCACAGGGCGGCGGCGGAACGCGGGGAATGCCAGCGGATACGCGGCCTGCGCTCCTCGTCGGTCGAGAGCGTGGCGAACGTGCAGCCGAATTTCAGCTCGTCGCGCGCCGCCTTGGGGTACTCGGCCAGCAGCCGGTTGGAGGTCACGAGCTCGTGCAGCTCCGGCACGTCGTTGCCGTCCGCGCCGACAAAGCCGTCAAACATCGACCGCGCCGCGAGCACGTCCACGGTCTTTGCGCCCCAGGCGCAGCCGATCTGGAGCCCCTGCATGCCCTCCGGCAGCGCTATCCCGAGGTTGACCTCGGAGAGGGGTATGTCGCCCTCGTAGTAGCGCTCTTTTGTGTCGTTGGTGCCGCCGTGCAGCGTCAGGATCTCCGTCAGCTTTTGCAGCATGGCCTGCTCGGCCTCCGGCAGCCCTGCGACGGCCTGCGGGTATATGTTAATGTCCATAAGCTCTCACCCTATCAGCATTTTTTTGTTGGGATCGCGGCGGGACGTTTTAGCGCCCCACAGCGCGAGCGCCGCCGCCTCTATCGGCGCGGAGTTGTCCCCGCCGAAGCCCCAGCCCCCGGCGATCGGCCGCCTGACTGAGGTCACGGCGCTGTCGCGCAGCGCCTCCTGTCCGTAATACCACGTGAGCCGCCGCTCGTTGAGGGCGTCCGTCAGCGTGCTCACCGCGGCAAGCACGTTTTTGCTCCCGGCAACGATCACGCTGTCCTTTGCCCGCCAGGTGCCGCTCAGCTTGTCGGCCAGTACGTCGACGCCGTTCCGGCCGTCGATCACCACGCAGGACGCGCGGCCGTAGCGCGCATTGAGCCAGTCGGCGAGCCACTGCGTGCCGAGGCCTGTCGGCCTGCGCTCTATCAGGGATATGCGCGCTGGGCCGTCCGTGGGAATGACCGCGCCGCACAGCGCGACCTCGGAGCCGTCCGCGCTGAATTTTACGCCGTAGGCCGTCTTGCCCTCGGGCTTTGGAGCCTCGCTCCTGCATGCGTCCCATACGCTTGCATTTATCGCGCTCAGGTCCGCCGCCGTCAGCACGGGGGACCACCAGCCGAGGCGCTCCCGGGCAAAGCCGTCCCGGCTCATCGACCGGAGCTCCTCCGCGGTAAAATCCTCGGTCAGGCGGCGGCCGAGCGCCGGGTTCGTCGCGTACCATAGCCGCTCATCGTCCACGGCTATGCCGTCCGCGCTTTTCCCCTCGACGCTCCACTCGTGCCAGGCGTCGCTTTTCCCGGGGGACGTGAGGCAGGCCTCGCGCCTCCGGCGGAACACCACGCCCGGGCAGCCGGGATAGGGCGGTGTCCCTGCGTACAGGATCTGCCGCGTGCCGGTCGTGCTGGCGGCCAGCGTCGCCATTACGGCCTCGACCTGATCGTCCGTCAGCTCCTGCGCCTCGTCGTAGACTATCAGCGAGATTCCGTCAAAGCCTCGCGCCCTCTGGCGCGATCGTGTGGAAAACTCGATGCGCCCGCCGTTGGTCAGCTCAATGGCCTCCTCGCCGTTGGTGTACCGTATGTCCCGCACGAGGCGGCACACCTCGGGGTGCCGCCGGTCGGTAAACATGGCCTCCAGCCGGCGGAAGCTCTTTTTCGACGTGATCGTCTGATGCGCCGTGTGCAAAATCCTCTCGCGCTTGACAACAAGGCCGAAAAACTCCCGCGCCTCAAAGCACACGTTTTTCCCGTTCTGCCTCGGCACGGCAAGTCCGGCCGAGGTCGTCGTGTACGCACCCTGCGCGTCCAGCCCGAGCCAGCAGTCCAGCACCGTGCGCTGCCAGGGGTCGAGCGTCAAGCCGTAGGCCTGCATCAAAAGCGCGGCGTCTCCGCCGTCCGTTCCCGCGCGTCCCGGCTCTATGCAGACGCGCGGAGTCTGCTCACCCGTCCGCATGCTTGTCTAAAATAAAGCCGAGCACGGTCTTGTCCTCAGCGGCGGGGGCGCTGCCTGTGTCAACGGTACCCTTGATGCGCCGCAGCCCCTTGGGGGTCAGCCCCAGCGCCTCGCGCCGTGTAAAGATCTCGCGCTGAATTTGTGTTATCACACCGTACAGCTCGTGCATAAAAGACGGCGTGCCGCCCGGCGGAACGGTGTTTTTCCACTCCTTGCGGGCACGGCTCAGCTCGCGCTCAAGTATGCACAGCTGGTGGATCTCGCCGTCAAAGGCGGGGGAGTATACGCCCAGCTCCTCAAGCTGTGCTCTGTAGATCTGCTCCTTGCTTGCCAAACCGGCCGCCTCCTCTCCTGTGCGGGCTCTGCATCCGCGCGGCGCCCCTGCGCCTCGCGTCCGCGTCCCGCGCTCTTTGATTTTTTCACTTGTGCCCATCTGGGCACATTTTCACCCACCCCCTCGAATTTCTCTCGGGGGTATTTCGGCGCT
>OIYG01000504.1_pt1 | contig 37589 bp, 74 predicted proteins | sample 1587861 | NCBI WGS metagenome assembly OIYG01 (sample SAMN03283272) | human gut metagenome | biome: human-associated habitat; material: feces | host: Homo sapiens | place: Peru | collected 2012 | reverse complement strand
AAATATCATCATTAAGAAATTAGCGTAGGTGTATCATGCAAGAGGTTAGAAAAAGAAATCTAGACCTCTTAACGGAAGCAATGAGAGGACTAGAAAGAGGATACAATGATTTAGATTTTAAAGTCATGAGCCAAGCTTTAGATAATATCAAAGACATTGATACAATACTAGCTATGAGTGATGGAAGAACGGCTATAAATGCATTAAGAACAAATGATACAAATATTGAAGGAACAGAAATTGATGACAATATCGCATTGATGAATAGCCATTTCAGAAAATATATAGAAGCAAAAAAAGAATATCGAAAAGATAACAATGAAATAGATAAGCGAAATTCTATTCGTGAGTTAGAAGCTTTTTTGAATGCTATGTATGGAATCTTAGAGGAAATGAAAACGTCTAGCGACTTTCAAGAAGAAAGAGAAATGGTCAGAGATAAATTAAGAGAAATGTTCTCTGTATATCAGTGATAAAAAACCTCTTTTATGTGCTATAATTGGCATATAAAGGAGGATTTTTTTAATAAATTATCAAGAAATTTATCAAGAATTTAAAAATGCCGTATTGGGCAAAGCGTTTGACCTTGACCATGCATATGGTGCGCAGTGTTGGGACGGTGGTATGAAGTGGTTGATTTATCTAGGCTATAAGGCTATTCATTGCACAACAACCGGTTATGTAAAAGACATTTGGAACAATCGTAAGACAAACGGAATTTTAAACTATTGCAACGAAGTTACAGTAATGCAACCTGGAGACATTGCGGTATTTAAAGAAGTAGCAGGATGGACTCCATACTCACATATCGCAATTTTCGATTCAGATATTGATGGTAAATTCGGATGGTTCTTAGGACAGAATCAAGGCGGAAGAAATGGAGCATTTACTTTATGCAAATTACCATACAGTGCCACATTCGATACTGCTTTTAGACCTAAATGTCTTGCAAATGCTAAACCAGTGCAAACTGTTAAGCCTAAACCTCAGTCAAAAGAAGCAATTGACCAAATCTTGCACGCAGGAAGCTACGTAACATCCGTACAAATGAAGATTGGCAATCAAGGATTGAAACAAATCAATGGCGATTTATGCGCATACCTTGCACAATTAGGTGGTTGGTTTCCAATTCGTATGGTTGACAAAGTTCGCTATTCTGATGGATATAATGATAACGTATTGCATACAACAAATGCCGTTGTCTATGTTACAAGAATTCGTGTTGATGAAGTCAATGTGCAAAAGAACCTTGCAAAAATCGGTGGAATTTGGGTAAATTGTGGACCTTTAATTGAAGTTGCATAAATTACATATAAAACCTTCAACTATTTTTTCGTATATTAGACCGTATGATTCTGTACGGTCTTTGCTTTTATGTGCTATAATTTATATGGCTTTGAGGTTAATATTCATTTTGATATTAATTTATGGTAGCTCTGTTTATACAGGGCTTTTTTTATTTTCCTAAAAAAGTTCTTTACAAGTATATACGTGTATGTTATACTATATATGTGGTCAGATAAAGGCAAGGAATTAAAGGAAAGGAGGATGGTCAATGAGCCACAAAAAAAGCAATCACAAAGCAGAACGGGTAAACATCTACTTAGAGATTGCTAAGAATGTTATTGAGATTATAGTGCTAATAATAACATTCATTAAGAGCTTAGGGAATTGATTCCCTAGCTCACCTTGATTGTATCATACAAAAGGAGAAATAAAAAATGGAAAGACTGCAAAAAATTAAAATGATTTTAGACACAATTATTATTGTATTATTAATTGCGATATTGATTGTATGGTTTGTTAAGTAATATATTAAGTGGTATTCTAGTAGTAACAGATACAACGATATTTTTGGAAAGAAAATCACAATTGAATAATTTAGGAGGAACACAAGATGACAAATTTAAAACAATTGCAAAACGTATGTAAAGAAGTAAATGAAAAGATGGATACAGTTAGCGAAGAAGAACTAAAAGAAATTGTAGGAAGATATTACAAGGATGATGTAATATCTTGCAGGCAATGGGATTTCTTAATTGGTTACATTGAAAGAAAAGAAAAGATTAGTGATAGTTTCGCATTTATGTATAGCGAATAGGAGGACGCAAGAAATGAAAATTAATAATGTTGAGGTAGTTGGGAATAAATTTGCATATGATGGATGTCATAAGATTTACATAATCGAGGACATGGAAGATGAACAGAAAGCTATTGATTGTGGATATGAAATATTCAATATTTCTGAATTAGTTGACACGTATCGAAATAGTTGCGAGCTTAGATTTGTACGAAATTGGAAGCTTGATAAGCTATATGTTGGGCAGTATGAATATGCAACATTTGAAGATAATGGGCATATATTTGAATTTACAAATGAATTTGACGATGATGATGAGTGGTATTAGGAGGGATTGTAAGTGGCTTCTGAAGCAAAGATTAGAGCTAACAACAAATCAAATAAGCTTAATACAAAGACGATTTGCGTTCGGTTAAGTTTCAACACGGACGCAGACATCATAAAGAAATTGGATGAAGTTGATTCTAAAATGGGATATATCAAAGAATTAATCAGAAAAGATTTGCAGACTAAAAAAAAATAGTCTGTTTTCTTTAAAAGTTCTTTACACGTATATACATGTATGCTATACTATATATGTACTTAAGGTACACAGGAGGAAACAAGAAATGACAAAACAAGAAATGGAAAAATTAAAAAACTTTGAAAGAAATATTAAGAAAACGGGCAATAAAGAGATAGTAATCATTCACAGTGGGTTAAATCGTAAAAGTATTACAAATCCCACAGAACTAAACGAAGCAGAATTGAAAATGGTAAAAAAAGAATTGTTAACAAGAATGAAATAAGCGTACAAATGAAGTACGCTTTTTTATTGGCATATTTTTTGGCATATTTTAAATGAAAAATATCATCATAAAAAGGCATGTAGCGACACGAGATAATACACAACAACACATGGAAACATTATTCTTTAAACTGTGTATATTAAATAAAATCCTATATATAAAGCATATATAGAAACATTGGCATATTTTTGGCATATTCTTACATGAATTATGCCTTTTTTTTATCCTTTTTCTTGTGTATGATGATAAAAAAAGAGGTGCGAGAAATGGCAGTCAAGAAAGATGAAGCAACAGGCAAATGGATGTATTACGGTTCATATAAATTGAATGGAAAGACCAAGCAATATAAGAAGCGTGGGTTTGAAAAAAAGAAGGATGCTATAAAAGCCGAGATTCTATTCAAAGAAAATTTAAAAGAACCAAACGCAACCATCACATTTAAAGAGTTATCTTATCAATATCAAGTATACTCGGAAAAGAGAATTAAAGAAAGCTCATACTTGACGCAGAAAGCGATTTTAAAATATTGGGAAGATGAACTAGGTGAATGCGAGGTTAAAAAGCTTACATCTAACAATATAGAACAGTTCATTAATAAATTAATGCAATCAATGTCATTTAATTCAGTACTTAACTATTATACGAAATTTAAAGCAGTATTGAATTACGCAGTAAGACAAGGCTATATTCAAACGAATCCGTGCGATAATATTGATTTAAAGAAAGACCCCAACGAAAAAAAGAAAGACATGATGTATTGGACGGTGGAGCAGTTCAATAAATTTATAGCAAATGAAAATAAACCGGTATATCATTTATTGTTTATGAATCAATTCTACATGGGCATGAGAATAGGTGAGACATTGGCTTTACAATGGAAAGATATTGATTTAACCAATAATATCATCAACATACATAAAACATGGGCAGACATGCTAAGAAAAGCTACAACGCCTAAAACAAATAACAGTTATAGATTAATCACAATGCCACAATTTCTATCTGATGAATATAAAGCTTTTAAAGAGAATATGAACGCAAACGATAATGATTATATATTTGGTATGACAGTACCTTTTTATCGTAGCTCAGTTAGAAGAGAACTGAATGAGACTATTAAGAAAACAAATATCAAGCTACCACGAAATGAGCAAATACCTATTATCAGAATACACGATTTAAGGCACTCATGTGCAAGCTACATGATTAATAATATGGTAACAGATGGAACAGTGAATTTCTCAGTATACGATATAGCTAAAAGGTTAGGTGACAACCTTGATACAGTGCTTTCAGTATACGCTCATTGGTTACCTCAAGCAGATAAAGGCATTGTAAAATTTATGGAGAAAGACAAATTATAGTACTAAAAATTACCCTTGTAATATTTCCTTTAAAGGTATAACGTAAGAGTTAAATTTTTAAAAGGAAAGGAGGAAGCCACATGACGAAGTACGAAATGTATGTATTAATCAATAGAATGTTAGAAGAATTAGAAGAAAAAGAAGTGGCAAGAGTTTATGAGTATACTCAACGAATTTGGATAAATTCCACAGATGAAAAGAGCGATTAATTTCGCTCTTTTTTAGTTTGGAAACCATTGAATTTCTTTAAATGTTGGTACATCATCAGTGTTCCCTGTCCAATCACAAGTGATGACAAAGCCCGGTTTCTTATCGTCGACATATGCGTATCCTTTTACTGCATATGAATTATCTTGTTTAATCCAATCAAAATTTGAGATTTTATCTAATTCAGATATATTGAAATCTGAATGTAATCCAATTGCCATTTTTACCCAATCATATAAAGCCTTTTTTTCTGCTTGCGTCATAATAACAGTTCTAGGCATTCTAGTAACTGAACCATTTTCGTAGAATACTGTTTCATCCTTTTTAACAGTGCTTACAGTATCGTCTTTAATATTAAAGGTAATATCAGTGTCTATATATTTAATTGTGCAAGAATCCTCATTTAAATGAGTGATATGAAGTTTTGATTTTTTAATTCCTAATTCTTTAGCAACAGATACAATAGATTTTACTTCTTTTTCCGGTACTTCCCAATTTTCTGCAATTTCTTCAGTGTATGTAAGCTTTTTTTGTGGCTCACTAGGAGCTATAGCAATAATCGCATAAAAAACGGCAATAATAATTGCACACCATAATAATATCTTTTTCTTCTTACTTCCACCTTTTTGAATAGGTGGTGTTTTAGTTTTGTTCCGCATTGTCTAATTCCTTAATAATTCCATAAATGAAATCTAATAACCTTTCCTTTGTTTCTTCACTTGATTTTAGATAAGCCTTTATAAGTGGCTTTTGATTTGGGTTGATTTGGTATTCATCAATTAATTCATCAATAGTGTTATCCGGCAATTCTAGAAACATATTGCCTTTACCCTCAGTTAACCAAAAGTAATCAACATTATATTCTTTACAAATTAATTTGATAGTTTGGTCACTAGGATTGTTTACACCTTTTTCAAGGTGGTTAACACTGCTTCGAGTTATACCAATCTTCTTTCCGAATTTCTCCATGCTTAGGTTCAAGTTAGACCTAATCGCATATATTCTTTCTCCGATTGTCAAAGTACAAAACCTCCTTCATATACATAATATCACGCGAAAATAAAAAATGTATATCAAAGTTACAAAAAACACTTTACAAAGTAGAGCTAATTTACTATAATGTATATGTAAGTTACAAAACAACACAAAACAACACAAAACACGGAGGAACAAGAAATGAAAACATACGTAACATTAGCAGTTGAAAAGAATACAGGTAGAAAGGTATTCATTGAAATGGAATACCCTACAAAGAAAGCGTTTATTAATGAGCTATATGCAAATGGCTATCATCCATATAGAGGAGTTGTTGAAGAAAGAGCTACTTATTTCAAATGGCTTGATACAACAAATGGAACAATTGAAGAACTTAGAGAAATCAAAAGAATGGAAAGAATTGGAGGTAACAAATAATGAGAACACAAGAAGAAATTAGAAAAAGACAACAAGAATATAAAGACAAAATGTTCAATAAATTCAGTAATGAGTTTACAAGAAAAATCATACTTCAAAAGCAAAATCAAATGCTTAGAGAAGAAATAGAAAGATTAAAAGCTAATCAATAAGGAGGAACAAAAAATGAACAAAATTGATTACAATACAAAACCAACAGAAAAAGGAATTGATAATTTCATTTGGGTGCACGAAACAAAAATCAAACAAGCAGAAAATGAAATTGAAGAATTGAAGCAAGAATTAATTGAAGCAATTAACAACAATCAATTCAATAAAATCGGTCATTACAACTATTGTTTGAACAGATTAGACACGATTGTTAAAGAATCAAAAAATACATTAAGTCTATTAAGAAATAACTTAAAAGAAGATTAATAAGGAGGACACAAGAAATGAAATCTTTATATATAAATGATAGTTACAAAGGTAATTGTTACAAATGGGAAACAGACGCTTTATTACTTTATTTACATGTTGATGGGAGAATCATAGCAATCCCATTGAAATATGATGTGAGTTTAAAAGAAACAGACAAGCGAATAGATGTCAAAGTATGTCGAAACTAGCCACTAGGCTAGTCTGCTAGAGATGACCTACTAGCACTGATGAGACAGGTCATGGAGGTGAAACAATACTAGACAAGAGAATTTTTGAAGCCTTAGGCGAGCTACAAAAGAAAGGCTATGAGCTTTCAGAGTTTTATCAAGGATATATCGCTTGTATCTTAGATGAATCGAAAAGAGGTGAGAAAGATGACTAGAACATATTTCGTAACCTTCGACGTAACTGCAAATGTTACGTTCGAGGTTGAAGCACATGACAGTGAAGAAGCAAAAGAGATTGCGAATCGGTTAAATCTTAGAGATTTACAAGAGGTAAACGAAATCAATACTTGTGAATCTAGAATGGAGGTGTACGAAAGTGATTATTAATTACAAAGCGTATTTAAACAAAGACGATTTGGTAAAGGTGTTTGATATGACCGAATTGTCAAAAGACCGACAAAGAGCCCAATCTAGCAAGATTATGAAATCAGTTAGAAAGTTCTATAAAGAAGAAACAGGTACTGCTTGGGAAGATACATTTGTATATAGAAATGTGAATCAGAATGTAATCCCAACAGAATATTTCTTGAAGTGTTGCCCCGAAGCTAGAAAATCATTTAAAAGGAGTTAGTTATGCAAGATATAAGAATGAATGCAATACAGGAGGATGAGATGGAGTTGAGCATTTATCCGTTTAATCCAAAACGAATACATTTAAGCAAGGAAGAAAAAGAACTTCTAAGAGAAAAAAGATATCAAAAAAGAATCACAAATTGCGTAAATGTAATTCTTATTACAACAATCGTGATTCTACTTATTTCAATAGCTTGTTTAGGTAAGTCGTATGCAATGTTATTTCTATAAAAAAGAGGTGCGCACCCGACAAAGCACGCACGCACAAGAAATGACGTTCTTAAATTAAGAACACATACATTATAGCAGAAAAGAAGGAGAAACGGAAGAATGAAAAAAAATAATGATATTAGAGAATTAGCTAAAAAGCATGGAGTTTATTTGTATGAAATTGCAATGGAATTGAATGTTTCAGAATCTACTTTCATTAAAAGTTTAAGAAAAGAACTTACAGACAAAAAGAAAGAAGAAATAAAGCAAATTATAAATCAATTATCAGAATAAAAAAGGAGAAACGGAAGAATGGAAGAAAAGAAAATGAATGTATATGAAAAGCTATCTCATATACAAAACGAAATGAAAGTAGGTAAGAATCAATATAACAAGTTTGGTAAATATAGTTATAGGTCGGCAGAGGATATCTTAGCAGAAGCAAAAAAGATTTGTGTTAAGTATAGAGCAACTTTGATTCTTACAGATGAAATTGAAGTTATTAAAGATAGATATTATGTCGTAGCAAATGCAATTTTAAACGATTGGGATTCAAATGAATCAATTCAAGTAAAAGCGATGGCTAGAGAAGAAGAAAATAAAAAAGGTATGGACGCTTCACAAGTAACAGGTTCATGCAGTTCATATGCTAGAAAATATGCGTTAAACGGTTTATTTAACTTAGATGATACAAAAGACGCAGATACAGATGAACAACATGAAGCAATTCAAAATGCACAGACAAAACAACAGAAAGCCGAAAACAATGACAAGTTAGATGAAATTCGTATGCGTTGTTTTAAAGCACAAAATGAATTACAGAAGCTAGGAATTGATACGCATTCAGAAGCGTTTTGTGAACATTTAAAAGCCGAATATAAAATCAGTTCACAAGATATTCCTAATCTAAATGGAAACGGTCTAGTGGCATTAATTAAAGCATACGGAGCTATTTACAAAGAAAATGCGAAAGCATAAGGAGGAAAGAAAAATGGAATTAGTAAACGTAACAAATGGACAAATTGAAATTCAAAAAGAAGCACTGAACAAATTGAAATCATTCAATGAGTACAAAAAAGAGATGGACAAATTGGAAAAGGAAGTTAAAAAGAACATCCTAACCGCTATGGAAGAAAACGGAATCAAACAATTTGAAAATGACGTGGTTAAAATCACATATACTGCACCTTCTACACGTACTGTAATTGATACAAAGCTAGTAGAAGAATTAGGACTAACACATCAATTATCTAAGGAAACACCGGTCAAAGGAAGCGTAAGGGTAACTTGGAAATAAAACGAGATAAGTCAATCTTACAAAAAGATATGTCTAAATGTTATGTATGTGGTTCAACTTTAAATTTACATACACATGAAATTTATTTCGGGACTGCTAACAGAAAGAAATCAATTGAGCATGGGTGTTATGTAAGATTGTGTGCAAAGCACCATAACATGAGCAGTGAAGGAGTACATTTCAATCATAAATTAGACATGAAGCTTAAAAAGGAATGCCAACAGGCATTTGAGAAAGAACACACAAGAAATGAATTTATGAAGATATTTCATAAAAACTATCTATAGGAGGTAAATATGCATTCATACAATGTTATCACGAATCAAGAAACATATCCTAGAGAAATATATTTTTCGCAAGCTAAAAGGATTGAGGATTTAGAAAACTACATCATGGACGAGAATTTTAATCCGTACCAAGATTCATGGACGGATGTAAAAAAAATGGAAGAATTGGGAATAACAGAAGAACAAATGGAGCTTTTCAGAATTCAAAAATTTGAAGAAATGGAGCGAATGAGATTTTGAAAACAAAATTGATAGGTAATTTCATCCGAAAATCAAGAAATGAAGATGGAAACCTAGAAATAACATTTGAATTAACTGAGCCAATATACGAATCATACGCTCAGACACTCGAAAAAGGGGCATATAGCGTGATTATAGATTCGGTTAAACATTTACGTACGAATAATCAGAATCGGCTTATGTGGGCATTAATCAAGGAGATAAGTGAAAACGAAAATGCTAGTTATAACGATACATGGGATATGTATTGCGAATTCTTGAGAATGGCAAAAGCTTTATATACATATGTTTCAGTGTTGAAAGATGGTGTTGATTCGTTGGCTCAAGCACATGGAGTTAGAGCAGTCCAAATATTGGGTACTGAGGTTAGAGACAATGGAAACGAATTTGTAAATTGTAGATTGTTTCTAGGCTCATCACAAATGGACACAAAACAAATGGGAGTGTTAATTGATTGCATATTAGATTATGCAGAACAATTAGGAATCAACACTCAATATTATTTAGATAAAGGAATCAAGGGGGAAGAAAAATAAAGTTTGTAATAAAAGGAAAGCTAGATGGATTGAATGAATATATTAGAGCTTGCCGAGCCAATCGTTACAAGGGAGCAGAAATGGTAAAAAAGAACGAGCGTCTTGTAATGGCTTATATCTTACAGGCAGTAAATTTCGGTGAAGTATACGAGGTTAAGAACTATCCTATCAAATTAAATATTAATTGGTATGAGCAAGACAACAGAAGAGATATTGATAATATCACATTCGCTACTAAATTCATTCAAGATTCATTAGTTAGAACAGGAATATTAGAAGATGATTCAAGGAAGTACATTAATCAAGTGAATCATTCAGTATTTACAGATAAGGAGAATCCAAGAATAGAGGTAGAAATCATATGAGAGAGCAAGAAATGGCAGTAAACGTAGCAAAGCAAATTTACTTTGATGAATTCAACTTGTTTTATCAAATTGCAGAAAGAAGCATAGGAGATACAAATTCAAAGGATGTATTTAATGAAGCGTGTACAATTCATGACATCACCGAAGAATTTATATATATGTTAGATGGATGTTATGACTACACAAAAGAGGGATTGTATAGGGTAGGAGTTAAAGCAATATATAAAGCATTGTACAAGCTTGATGCACCTTATAACGATATTAAGATAGATTGCTATCTAGAATATATCGAAAAAATCATTGATGAAATCCTAAAGCAAGACGTAGTGCTTGGTGGAGGTGATTAGAATAGCAGAACTAAAGAAATCGTATTACGCAATAATACCTGCAGAAGTTCGATATGATGAAGAATTGTCACCAAACGCAAAACTATTGTATGGAGAAATTACATCATTGTGTAATGAAAAAGGATATTGTTGGGCAACAAATCAATATTTCGCAGATTTGTATCATTGTTCAGTATCTGCGGTAAAAAAATGGATTAGTGCATTAGTTAAAAAAGGGTATATCAGTTTAGAGTTGATTTATAAAGAAGGAACAAAACAAGTATTGCAACGAAAATTATATATCAACCCTAGTGTAAATTTTTATACTACCCCATATAAAAACGTACATGACCCTAGTGTAAATTTTTATACTACCCCTAGTGTAGAAATGTATACAGATAATAATAAAGCTATTAATACTAAAATTAATAATAAATTAAAAGTAAGTAAACACAAATACGGAGAATATCAACACGTTCTTTTAACAGATAAAGAACACACACACCTATTAGATTTATATGGTGATTCATTAGATGAGCATATAAAGATTTTGGATGAGTACATTGAAACGAGTGGAAAGAAGTATAAAAATCATTCACTCGTGATTCAGAAGTGGGTTCATGATGAATGGATGAAAAGAAATAAAGATAAGCCTATCACGCTTGATTCAAAGTTTTATATAGAGCAGAGCACAAAGACGGATAAAGAAGTACAAGATGAATTTAATAGGCTTAGAGCACAACTGTTTGGTGCATAAAAGGGGGTGAATAAATGGAAAAAATACAGATTTTAGAACTGTTTGGTGGTATCGGTTCTCCAAGATGTGCGTTAAGAAATATTGGAGTTCCGGTTAAAGCTATCGATTATGTAGAAATAGATGAAAAAGCAGTTAGGTCTTATAACGCTATGTTTGAGAGTGAACTGCCATATAAAACTCAATCAGTTGTTGGTTGGAATTTAAGACCAGACATTTTGATTCATGGTTCTCCATGCCAAGACTTCTCAATAGCAGGGCATCAGAAAGGTGCAGATGAAGGGTCAGAAACAAGAAGCTCGTTGATGTGGGAGACAATACACATCATTCAACAGATGGGTGTATGGAAGCCTAGATATGTGATTTGGGAAAATGTGAAGAATGTAAGAAGCAAGTATATGGTGCATAACCACAATAGATACATTCATGAAATGCACAAAATGGGATATACAAGTAGCTTTGAAATTCTAGACGCTAGAGATTTTGGCTTACCACAAAACAGAAAAAGAGTATTCACAATATCTATATTAGGTAATGAAATGTTTGATTTTGATGACCTTATAAAAACTCCTATGAGAAGTGTTTGGGATTACATACAAGACGATAAAGATGTTTCTGACATATACACAATCAAAGCACCTTCAATGCTTGAAAAGATTGACCCAACAAACTTCGATAATGCACCATTGAAAAAATTGTCGGTAATCAAAAACTATGCAATGACGATTACAACGAAACAAAACAGAAGCCCTAACAGTGGGATTGTAAAAAGGGCAAATGGGGAATGGAGATATTTAACAGAGCGAGAGTGTTGGAGATTACAGGGATATACAGATGAGGACTTTGACAATGCAAAAAGAGCAAATCCAGGAAAAGAAGGATGTATGAATGGTGCGTTGTATAAGCAAGCTGGTAATTCAATACCTGTTCCAATCTTTGAAAGTATATTCCGAAAGATAATACTTAATCAAACTGATATTAGTAATAAAGGAAACAGATTATTTTGAGGTGAATAAATGATTAATTGGATTTGTGGAGCTATATGTGGAAGTGGTGCAACACTTCTTCTATATAGCATAATGGTAGGAAAAAGGATTCAAGAAGAACAAGATAAAGCTACGAAATGTATTTTTAAATACGAAGAATACAGAAGAAGAATCAGAACATTAGAGTATCAAAACAAAGAGCTAGAGAAACGAATCATAGAACTGCAAACAAAGCACGATGAAGTCGTAAGCGTTGAATATTATTCGGATTTTGATGAGGTGAAATAAATGGATTACATGATGTTAGAACCTTATACAAATGAATTTAAAGGGTTTGTAAGCGACGAAAAGGTTATGGATGAGTTAGGGTTAACGAAATCACAATTTGACGCACACGTTATGTATCAACGGTTATATAAAGGATGTGTATTGATTGAAGATGAAGCAGATGAAAAGAAAGCAAGTGACACAGAAAAGTACGAATTAATTGCGACATCAAAGACAGGAAGAAGATGGTACATTTCAAATCGTTTAAATGTAATTTCGGTTAGCAAAGATGGAGTTAAAAGCAAGATTCATCCTTCATTTGATAAAGGAGCTTACAGAGTTTGTATAAATGGGAAGATGTATCAACTATACAGATTAGCATATAAAGCATTTATCGGTGATTTGAGCAGAAGTTACAAAGTTCGCTTAAAAGGAAAGAAACACGTTAAAAACTTATATCTTGTGAACAATGGTGTTGACGGTGGCAAGGTATGTCAAAAGAAAGTGGTATTGAATGGAGTTGAATATGAATCAATTGCACAATGTGCAAGGAATACAGGATATACACCTACTGCAATATCAATTATGTTGCGTGGAATCGTAAAGAATAGCTTAGGTGTTAGATACGCATAGGTATAGAAAGAGAGATTAAAAGACATGACAAGTAAAGATTACAAAGAAAGATTAAAAGAAATGAGTATTAAAGAGCGAAAAGAAATGTACCGCATAAATAAGCATGATGTTGAATTGATAAAAATAATGCTACAAATGCAAGAAAAGTTAGATGAGCAAATTTTAAAAGAACATAACATCTCAGAAATTAATGAAGATTTCTTGAATATAGCAATACTCGATGAAATTGGTGAATTAACACATGAATTAAAAGGTAAGTGGTGTTGGTGGAAGAATACACAAGCACCGGTTGATAAAGAAAAAGTTCTAGAAGAATTAGTTGATATTTGGCATTTTGTATTAAGCCATAGCAACCATTTTGTGAAAAAAGACTACATTTATGAAAAACAAATGTCTAGAATTAACGACCAAATAAAAGTTTGTTGTAGTGAAGTAATGCGAACAGGATTTGCCGATAAATTAGTTAGCTTGATAAAGTGCAAAAATTTTAGAATTATAAAACTTATCTTCATTAGTTTATTTTTAGGATTCACAATCGAAGATGTATATCAAGCTTATTGTGAAAAGAATAAAATCAACTATCAACGATTGAAAGAGGGTTATTAATATGTGGATTAGGAGTCAGACAAAAAACGCTTTAGTAAATATTAATTTTATGCGTGTTATTAATGACGGCAATTTCTGTTTGATATGTGGTGCAACAACTGATGGATGTGATTACGAATTGGGTGTTTATTCAACAGAAGAAAAAGCTCTAAAGGTTCTAGATAGAATTGAAGAACTTATTGCGAATCAGTGTGGATTAACATTCTATATGCCTGCAGATGATGAGGTGGAAGTATGACAGAAAAAGATTTAGATGAATTTGGAAAAGAATTCGGATTTAAATTGTTGCCTACATCATTCAAAAAGCCTTTATCAGAAATCACAAAAGAGGAATACAGAGAACGTATTGAATACTTATACAACGCAATTATTAATGATGATTCAGATGAGGAGGATGATTTTTAATGGAAGCGTTTGTTCAAATGCCACTAGAAACATATGATTTGTTAAAAAGTAATAACGAGTATTTAAAAAGAAGGCTAAAAGAGGAACAAGAATCACATAGCGAAGATGTTGCACAAGCAAAAAAAGAAATAAATGATTTAGCCGAAAAAATAGACCAGTATAAGCAACACATTCTAGAATATTGTTGTAGATTGTTAGATGTTGAGAACTATTCATTAGAGCACTATTTAGATATAGATTCATTTAATTACGGAATGAATTATAAAGATGAACTATTAAATTTAGGGTTCACAAAACAAGAAATGGATGGATTTATAGCCGATAAATATGAGGAATATTTAAAAGAGAAAGAAGAAAATACAGATGATTGAAAAAAGAATTGATGAATTAATCATCGTCTATCAAGAAAGAATTAGAATGGAAAATAAATTCAGAGATGAAGAGCTTGAGGAATTGAAAGCTAAAATCTTAAAAGATTCATTAGTCAGTATAGAAGATAAATACACTGATTTAGCTAAAAAAATAGATTATCGTGAAAAAGAAATTCATAGAATGGAATATTTTATAAATGAATTGAAATTGATAAAAAAGGAGATAAATGAATATGAATAAAATGTATGAATATGATGGACTTATCTACTGCGAAGATGATTTGGATGAAGAAATAGATAATTATGGCGGTGGTTTATATGATTTGTTTTCTAGATTGGAAAGTGATGATAAAGCAGGATGTGCAGAGATTTATTACAAAAAAGAAAGTAGTGAACCTTATGAAGATTATGAAGATTTAATAGAATCAGAATTTAGCGAGTTAGAGGTAGATGAAAATGAATAAATATCAAGAAGCATTAAATACAATTTCTGATACGCTTACTTATTACATGGTGCGTAAAGATTTAGAATTATTACCTAGTGATAATGAAATATATGAAGCAATGGCTACACTTAGAGAGTTAGTTAATAAAGAAAAATCGAAGGAGAAATAAATAAATGAATGAATATGAAGAAGCGTTTGAAACAATAAACAATGAAATTCTTTTGTGTTATGGAGAAGAAACAGTTGGAGAGTATGAATCAGATACAGACAATTTATATAATGCTTTCGATTCACTAAAAAAATTAGTGAGCAAAGAAACACCAAAGAAACCTATAGATGTTGAGTTTGGTCCATGTGGTGATTTGATGTTATGTTGTCCAACTTGCGAGCATGGAGTTGTTCCTATTCCAACATATCATGGAAACAAATATTACCCTCGTTGTCCATTCTGTGGGCAGAAGTTAATGGAGGAAGATAAAGATGAATGACATTAAAATACCTTCAATTGAATTTGTTCGATTAAAAAAAGGAATAACAGAAAACGAATTATATAATTACATGGTAGAAGAAGATGATGATTATTGTAATTATTTAGTTTATCTGAGATATAAATATGACTTTGAAAAAGAATGGGATTATTCGGTTCAATGCGTATCAATAGATTGTTGCGAAGAATGTTTAAATTGGTTAGACGATTGGTATGAAGGTCAACAAAATGTTGAGTATTTGGCTATTAGTAAATTAGGAGGAGAAAAAGAATGAGTATAAATGTAGCAATTATTTGTGGACACTTAACTAAAGATGTTGAGTTATCAAAAACACAAAATGGAAATAGCGTAGCAAAGTTTACAGTAGCAGTAAATGGATACAATGATACTACAGATTTTATTAATTGTGTGGCATGGAATAAATTAGCAGATATTGTGAATATGTATTGCAAGAAAGGTGATTTAGTTACAGTTGAAGGAAGAATCAGTGTTAGAAATTATGAGAACCAACAAGGGCAAAAAGTTTATATCACTGAAATAGTAGCTAGTAACGTGCAGTTACCACCTAAAAGCGCTTCTAATGGGCAGAATTACAATCCTAATGTAAATACATGCCAACAACAGAATCAAGTAAATAACAACACTTACGGCGTTCAAAACACATATACGCAACCTAGCTTAACACAACAAATTGCGCAACAAGAATATAATGATGGAAGTGATTTAGATATTGCTTCAGATGATTTACCTTTTAAGTAATTCTATAGCTTGACGAACTATAGAATAAAATTGTCAAAAAATGGAGGTAACTAATAAGAGAACATTGGACAGAAGAAAAGATAAAATCACAAATCAAAGAAATGATTATTGATACAGGATTAAACAGAATGCCTACAAGGAGAGAAGTTGAAGAATATTATGGTGATTCAAGATTAGGCAATGCAATTTCAAAAAGAAATTTATGGTTTCCTTTAGCGAAAGAATTACATTTGGAATCAAAACCAAGTAGAACAAATTTCGGCAGAAAATATGAATTAAAATTTATGGATTACATAGAGGGCAAAGGATATGAAGCTATTAAAATGTCTACAAAACATCCGTATGATATTTTAGTGAATGAATGTGTAAAAGTTGATGTGAAAGCAAGCACCTTATACAGAGGTAGGAATGGGAGCTTTTACACATTCAATTTAGAAAAAACATATCCAACTTGTGACATATATATCTTGTACATACTTAGTGATGATGAACAGGTTTTAGATGTATTGGTAATTCCTAGTAAAGATGTTATAGGAATAAGTCAAATAAGCGTAGGAGAGCATTCTAGCAAATATTACAAATATTCAAACAAATGGAGTTATATAAAACGATATTGTGATTTTATCAAATCATTAAATTAATACGGAGGTGGTTTTAATAGAAATGAATTATGAAGAAAGGATTAAAGAGTTAATTTCAAAAAACAATAGACTTGGAAGGGCGAATATTAAGCTTAATCAGATTTTAAAAGAAAGAAATGAAACAATTAATAATCAAACACATGAAATTAATAAATTAAAGAATAAAGTTGGCGAATTAGAAGATAGATTAATAAGGATGTATACATCATGAGCACATATGAAGATATTAAGAGACACTTCTTGTGTGAATGCCAATCTTATACATACTATGAGCAAAAGATAGCCGAGCTACAAAGGGATGAAGCAATTTATCCATTAAAAGCCGAGCTATTCTTGGCTCATGCAGATTATGCAAGAAGAATGAACTATGTAAAAGAAAAATTAAGCCAACTTGATGATACAACTCGAACAATGATTGAGTATAGATATATAAAGGGATTCAGTGCAGAAAAGACATCTAATATTGTAGGTTATGCAAGAGAAGAAATTCCAAGAAAAATAAATAAAAACTTAAAGAAAGTGCTCACAATGTGAGCATTTTTTCATGTAATAATTGTTTTAGCAGGATAGAGCAGTAGTAGCTCACTAGTCTTATTAGCTAGAGGTCGAACGGTGCAATTCCTTCTCCTGCAACCATGTTTACAAAGCCTATCAGTAAGTCCTTCCCAAATTAGATGTTAAATACCAACAATGGCATATTATTAGGCTTTGATATATTACCGAGCGTTTGTCTCGGTTCTTTTAATAATAAGGAGGAGAATATGGGTTCAAAAGAATTTCAAGAATTAGCAATGAATGCAGTATTTCAAGTGAATCCAAATATTGCAATCAGTGAAATGTTCGTTGTATGGATGGTTAAAGTGCTTCAAAACAATAAAGCATTGATTAGTGCTCAAAGCACAGATAACTATTATGAGGTAACGTATAACGGCGATAAAAATGAATTATACGTTGATGAATACATAAAGAATACAAATACTTGTATAAATGTAAATGACGCTCTGCACACCAAAAATATTGAGTGATAAATATAGAAAGGGGATGCAATAATAGCGAATGGAAAAGTTGGAAGACCTAACAAGGATTTCGACAAAGAAGAATTTGAAAAATTGTTAGCTATTCAATGCACGCAAGCAGAAGTATGTTATTTTTTTAACACGACAGATAAGACACTATCAAAATGGTGTAAACGTACATATGGAACTGATTTCTCCGAATGTTTAAAAAGGTTCGGCGCACAAGGAAGAATTTCGTTACGAAGAGTGCAATTTAAACTAGCTTCAAAGAGTCCTGCAATGGCTATTTTCTTAGGCAAACAATTCCTAGGTCAAGCAGATAAGGTAGAAACACATTTTGACGCTTCAGAAGTAAATGCAATTAATAAGGCTATGATTACAGATGTAGCAAAAGAAAGAAGAATTGAAGATTTTGAATAAAAGAAAGGTGGTGGTTTGATGAATAAGCCTGCGCCTTTTAATCAAAAGCAGTTGGCTTACCTCAAGAAAACATTTGATTGTTGGTTGAATGTACTTGAGGGAGGTTAAGGTAAGCGTGGAGGAAAGAACGTACTCAACACATACGCTTTCTGTATTGCACTAGAAACACATCCGGATAAATTCCATTTGATAGCAGGAACAGATACATCATCTGCACGTGTAAATATTGGAGATTGTAACGGATACGGATTACAGAACTATTTTGCTAACAGATTCAAAGTAGGGAAGTATGAAGGTAAAGACTGCTACTACATCAATACAAAAGTTGGAGAAAAGGTTGTATTCTTTGCCGGTGGTGCTAAGAAAGGCTCAGAGAATGCAATACATGGTTATTCTTACGGAATGGCTTACGTTACAGAAGCAAACCTTTGTTGCATTGAATTTTTACAAGAAGTGATGGATAGAACGATAGCGTCAAGCAATCGAAAGATATTTCATGATTTAAACCCCAAAGGCAAGAATCATTGGTATTACACAGATTTCTTGAAATATCATGAGGAGCAACAGAATAAAGATTCTACATATGGTTACAACTATGGGTATACCACCTTAGTTGACAATTATTCTTTAAGTGATGAGCAGATTAGAACGGTTTTAAAATCATACGATAAGAATAGCGTTTACTACAAAAGAGATATAAAAGGACAGAGGGAAGAAGCCGAAGGACTTGTATTCCCTTATTTTGCTAATGACTGCAAACCTTACCTATTTAAATATCAGAGTCTAAAAGAAAAGATGAATGAAACAGGAAAAAGGTTCAGTCATTTAATCATAGGCGTTGACTTTGGAGACAATGGTTCGAAATACTCATGGCACTTAACAGGATTCACGAGCGATTGGGATTATATGTGGGCACTTGATGAAGGGGACATGGCAAAGTCAAATGCAATAGACGCAACAAAGTTTTGCAAAGCATTTGTAAGATTCTATAAGCGTTGTATTGAATGTTACGGATATGTTGAATGGATATTTCCGGACAGTGCTTCTAATACGTTGATAAACACGCTTAGAGCTTATTTTTACGCAGAAGGATTAGACGGAAGTATAATTGCACCGGTAAAGAAGAATGAGCTTACAGACCGTCCTATAACAGTTGATAGCTTACTTGTTACAGGTAGGCTAAAGATAGAAGAACATTGTAAGAATTTAATAAACGCATTGAGCGAACTTGTATGGGATGAAAAGAAAGACATTCCAAAAGATGAGAACGTAAACAATATCAATGATGATTGGGATTCGTTCTGCTATACATTTATAACCCATAGTGGATATATTGACTTAAGGAGGTAAAAAATAGAAACATCTAACACACGTAGACCGTGGTTTCAGAATTACCTAAACGAAAGAGGGTATTATGTAGATACAAACGCAATTGAGATTATTGAATTGTGTAATAAGTGGTATACAAATACCGAAACAGAATTTCATACGGCATATACCTTGAACAACGAGGAATACACATTAGACAAGACAGACTTTGCAAAGCGTTTATGCGAGGATGACGCAAACCTTATTGAAATCCTAGATATAAACGCCACTGAGGACAGTACAACAAATGACATTATTTCAGACATTCTAACGAAGAATAGATTTGATGTTATGTATAGGAAGCAAGTTGAGCAAATGTCTGCAAATGGTACGGTAGGAGCTTATGTAACGGTATCGAATGCCGAGATTTATGAAGATGGTACATTCAGTGGAGGAGAAATCAGAATCAACTATTGTGATTCAATGAATATCCTTCCATTGACTGTTATCAATGATGAAATCGTTGAGGTAGCTTTTGTTGGAGTAAATTATGAGAAACTAAAAAAAGTATATGTGATGGTCATGTTCTTAAAAGGGCAAGACGAAAGATATATTGCAGAAACACATTACTTCAAAGACACAGGTGAAGAAATAAAAGAGCGTGCTCAGATTGTTCAATTAGATGTGGTTAAGCCGTTTGCAATCATGAGAAACGCAAAGGTAAACAACTTACAAATGCAAGGGTACGGCTTACCAAAGATTTGGAGCGCAATCGCTCCACTAAAAACAATTGATTTGACAATGACAATGTGGAATCGTGATTTGTTAAAGTCAGATAAAATCGTTCTTGTAAATGAAGCATTAATGCAAAAAGACAAGAACGGAAAAGTGAAACAGAACCCACAATTAAAGAATATCTTTGTTCAGTTAGGTAGGGATAAGCTACCGGAAGAAAAAGCTTTATGGCAAGAGTACAATCCAACAGTAAGAACACAAGAAGTTGTCCAATCGTTAGAAACTGCATTGAGCATATTATCAATGATGTTTGGATTCGGTACAAAGAAATACACATTTGAAAGTGGAAGAATTGTGACGGCTACAGAATATATCGGTGAGAATCAAGACGCAATGAAGGAAGTTAACTCACAACGTAAAGAATCTACTGCATATATTCAAGATATCATTCAAGCAATAGCATACTTTTATGAATTAACACAAGGCAGAAAGCTTAATATCAATTCATTAGACATTGCTATTGATTATGATGATACATATATCGAGGATAAGCAAAGCACTGCACAAGCGTTAAGAAATGACGCACTAACATTTGATATTCCAAGATTAAAGATTATGTACTTTATGAAGCAATACGGATTTACTGAAGAAGAAGCAACGGAGTTATTAAATGAAGAAATTCAAGATGATGGAGAGGGGGATGATGAAGAATAGCAACTACATATTTTCCATTCGTTTCGAGAAATGGCGATAGATTAGTATTATATGACGCTTTCAGAAGATTGTTCTCAAGTTATTTTACAAATGGTGTGTTCGTAGATGATTCTAGTTCAGACCATTTAAGAGTTGAGAAAGCTCAAGGCTTAACGCTTACAGTTAAGGCAGGACGAGCAAATATTAACGGAGCGTTCTATTGGCAGAAAGATGACGAAACCATCACATTAGAAAAGAATAGCGCAACTAAAAGCTACAATATTATTCTTAGATTGAATGATAATGACGCATACAGAAACATTACCTTAGTAGCAAGTGATATCAATGATGGAATCACAAGAAGTGATTCTATTTACGATTTAGTATTAGCTACGGTCACCATAACAGGCAATGCAAGCGAAGTTAAAGGCTCAGATATTACTGATACAAGATTAGATTCTACACGTTGTGGAGCAGTTACAAGTGCAATTAAGAGCGTACAATCGTTGGATTTATTCACTCAAGTTACTGAGTTATTCAAAGAAATTAAGGCTCAGAACGAATCTGAAATGAACGCAAATAGAACAGAGTTCAATGATTGGTTTGAAACTGTAAAAGATACGTTAGACGCAAATACGGCAGGAAAGTTATCAAATAGAATTTCAAATATTGAAAAGATGATTATGGAGAACCATTTCACTACAATCTTATTAACAGAAGATGGAACACTAGTAGATGAGAATGGGCATGAGATTCTAGCAGATTGGGCGTATGAAGTTGATGAAGGTGAAGTAGGCAAAGATTGGACTTACAAGGTGAAATCATGAGACAAGGAACAACGCCAACAATTCAAATCACAATAAACGATATTGATTTAAATGAAATGCAGAATATCTATGTGGTATTTGAACAGAACGGATATATCTTGAAAAAAGAATCAAGTGATTTAGACATTGAAGGAAATACTATTTCAGTATCGTTAAGCCAAGAAGAAACGCTCAATTTCAAAGAGGGAACTTGTAACATTCAATTAAGAATGATTACAAAAGGAGGAGTTGCTATTGCTTCTCCTATCAAGACAACAAAGGTATATAGAGTATTGAATAAGGAAGTGATTACATGATTCTAATGCAAGATATTCAAATGAATATACAAGATGAATCAGACAAGCTTCAAATTGAAATCAATGAAGATAAAGAAACATTAACTTTAGGCTTAGATGAGAAGTTTGTTGAAGGTACAAGTGATTACAACAAGCTAAAGAACAAACCTAAGTTAAATGGTAATGAAATCATTGGAGAGGTTGAAGAAATAGACCCCACAGTTCCAACGTGGGCGAAAGCAGAAACAAGACCGGTATATACACCGGAAGATATTGGAGCTATGGCAGAAGGTTCTGTAACATCTGTATCAACAACCGAACTAGATGAATTATGGAATAGTCTATAGGAGGAAAAAGAATAGCTATTGAATATTTAGATAAGAGTGGACTAACGCTCTTGATTAGCAAAATTAAATCGGCGTTAGGTGGGAAAGTTGATGTCGTAAGTGGTAAAGGCTTATCGACAAATGACTATACTAGCGCAGAAAAGCAAAAATTAAGTGGTATCGCAAGTGGTGCTCAAGTGAATGTGATTGAGTCTGTAAAGGTAAATGGTACGAAATTAACGCCAAGCTCAAAAGCCGTGGATGTTACAGTGCCTACAAAGACATCACAATTAACAAATGACAATGGATATCAGTCGGCGACGAGCGTTGAGTCAATTATCACGGCTAAAGGGTATCAAACGCAATCACAAGTACAATCGTTGATTAATTCGGCAGTAGGTAATATTACATCTATTAGATATGAAAAGGTAACTAGCTTACCTGCTACAGGTTCAAATGGTGTGATTTATTTGGTAGCACATTCACACGGCACGCAAGATATTTATGATGAGTATATTTGGCTTTCAGAGACAAAGACATATGAAAAGATTGGTAATACAGACATTGATTTATCGGCGTATGTTAAGAAATCAGAATTAACGGCGATTACAACAAACGATTTAAACACAATGTGGGGTTAGCATATGTCCTTCGTATTCAAAGACAAAGCTTCTATACAGTGGCTTGTCTCGAAAATAAAGTCTGTAACCACATCACATAATGCTTTAAATCAAATGGTTATGAATAACCACTTTACCACAAATTTGAATGCTACAAGTGCACAAGAATTAGTAGATGAAAAAGGAAATACAATTCTAGCCGATTGGTCTTATGAAGTAGCAAGTGGAGAAGTCGGCACGGATTGGAAATATAAAATCAAGGAGGAATAATATGGCAGGAAAACAAGTAACAGAATTAGATGCATTGCCTAGCTTTACCGATAATAGTCTATTGCCTGTTCATAACGGAGCAGGATTGAAAAAAGGGCTATTGTCGCAATTAGTAAACTATCTAGGAAATAAATTTAGCAATCCGAATTTATTAATTAATCCGGATTTCAATATCAACCAAAGAGGGAAAACTAGCTATACTAGTGCAGTTGCTCAGACAATAAAAAAAGTATATTCAGTTGATAGATGGTATTTGTATGGGCATAGTTTAACAGTTAACTCAGATAAATCAGTAACTATCACGCCAACAACTTACAGTGGTGGAGCTTTGATTCAACAGTTAAAAACTCCGGTCGATGGAGATATCACCGTTCAAGTTTATGCCGTTGGTGTAAGTGGAACTGCTACAGTATCTGTAGGACCATCTGATGGTTCTTCAACTACAGAAATAGGAACTTTGAAGAATGGATTAAACACATTCACGTTTAGTAAAGGTATAGAAAAGTTAGTTATTCGTGTCAATAGTGGAACACTGACTTTGAAATATGCAAAAGTAGAGCAAGGCTCAGTAGCAACAAAATTTGTTGCTCCAAATTCGGCAGAGGAATTAATGAAATGTAAGCAATTTTATAACCACATTTATTTCTTTCATGTATTTTATTCAGCAACATCGAACTTTGATTACTCATTTTCACATGTGGTTCAAAGTATGCGAACAAAGCCTACTGTAACCCTTTCACAAAGCTCTAGTAGTGGTCTATCAAAGTATTCGGCAAGTGTGAATAATAGCAGTGGATTAACAGTCATTACCACTGCTACAACAAATAAGGTTGGAAACTGTAATACAGGTGGAATCGTTGAGTTAGACGCAGAAATCTATTAGGAGGAACTATGGAAAACGAATATAAAGTATATGTATCCTTACAAGATGGATACATCACATCTATTAATTCAGATATTTTCTTATCACAAGAAGAAATGTCGACTATGACAGAAATTGACCAAGGGAAAGGCGATAAATACGCACATGCACAAAGTCAATATCTAGAAAAAGAATTAGTTGATGAGCACGGAAGATATAACTACAAATTTGTAGAAGGTAAAGTGGTTGAAGTTGCAGAAGGAGATAAACCAACGATTGAAGAACCAAAAGCAGTACCGACTGAGCAAGAGAAGATTAACGCACAATTAATGCTACAAATTGCTCAATTAAAAGCTCAGATGAATGGGGTGAAGTAGTATGAGTTATGAATTAATCAAATCGTATTATGAATTAGGCTTATTTACAAAGAATGATTTAGAAATCTTTGCTTCTATTGGATGGATTACAGAAGCTCAGAGAAAAGAATTAATTAAATAGGCTTTAAAAGCGTTTTAAAGGGCTTAAATGCCCTTTTTCTATAGGAGGGCACATAAATGTTAAGTGAAGAAGAACAAAGGGAACAGGAACGAAAAAAACGGCAAGAGCAAAGGAAGCAAGAACGCCTACAAAAGCAGATTGAAAAAAGAAGAAAACTTGAAGAAAGAGAAAGAAAAAGTGTAAAGCGTGCTAGTGTGTTTGAATTAGGAATGATGATATTCGTGTCTAATAAAATTCGTGAAGTTTTAGAAAAAGCCACCGAAGAAAGCACAAAATTTAATGAGATATTGGCAAAATCGCTCGTGGATTTGCGTAAATTCACAAAAAAAGAATCAAAAAGCCTAAAAAAAGATGTAATCAAGGAATCAAAAAAGGATTTTGAAGAAAATAAGAATGGAACATTAGAATTAATTCAAGAAGCAACTAAAAAAAAGATAGATGGAAGCCTTGCAAAACATATTGCATATGTGAATCCACAAAAGGAAACTGCAAAACGTTGGAAGAAATATATCAAGACAAGTGCTAACACGTATGCAATCGGTAAAGATAAACTACCGGTATTCTTTACAAAGGTAGTTCAAGAAGAAGTTAAAAATGTAGTAGGTGGCAAATGCACAATTGATGATTCTTGTAGAAAAGCTATTTCTAAACTAGCAGACAGTGGCGTAAAGATTGTTGAATATGATACAGGCGTTAAAAGAAATGTGGATGTATGGGTAAGACAACAAATGCAGTACGCAGAAAAAGAATCATCACAAGAAATTAACAATAAATGTGCAAAAGATATGGGAGTTACTGTATTTGAGTTTGACGCTCACGCAAATGCAAGACCAACTCATAAGAAGTGGCAAGGGAAGCGATATGATACACAAGGGAAACTATATCCTAGCTTGTTTCAGTTGACGCATGGAGAAGAAAAAGACTATGGATGTAGCCACTTTGCTCAACCTGTATGGGATATTGATATGCCGTATGCCTACACAAAAGAGCAGTTAAAGAATATTGATACAAAACCTTTCACATTCCAAGGGAAAAAATATAAAGGATATGAAGCTAGGCAGTATCAAAGAGAACTAGAAAGAAATATCAGAGCATTAAAGAGGAAAATAATCTTATTGGACAATCAAGGGTTAGGCAGTACAGAAGCCAAAATCAAGCTAAAACACGCAAATGCAACGTATAAAGCTTTTAGTTCTGAAATGGGAGATAGAGTTCACAACGATAGGCTTAGAATCGGCTAAAACGCTCACAATGTGAGCTATTATTCAAGCTAAAATATAGTTAGCCAAAACCATACCGGAGAAGATTCGGTTTATAAAAGACTTTAGGAGGGCAAAATGAAAAACATTATTGAAATTTTAAAAGAATCAAACATTGAATTAACCAAAGAACAAGAGGAATCAATTACAAAGCTAGTAAATGACAACTATAAGACGATTGCAGAGTTCGACAAGCAAAAAGAAAAGCTATCTTTAGCAGAGAATAACGCAAAGGAAATTCAAACAAAGTTTGATGATTTCAAGAAAAGCTATGATGGAGTTGATGTAGAAGAATTGAGAAAAAAAATCAATACATTGACGAATGATATTGATACTCAAAAAACTACATACGAAACTCAGATTAGCAAAATGAATCTTGATTCTGTATTAAGCGCAAAAGCTAAAGAATACGGATGTAAAGATTTTGATTTAGCAAAATCACAATTCAACTATGATGATTTACTAAATTCAAAAGACCAAACAAATGACATTGACAAAGCTTTCAAAACTTTGAAAGAGAATAAGCCAATCTTGTTTGAAGAAAGACAAAATGAACCTGTTGCCAAAGGAAATATCGTTGGAAACAGTGGGCAAGGAGATAACCCAAACGCCGAAGATTTATTGCTACGACAGGCAATGGGCTTAACTACAGAAAAGAAATAAGGAGGATTTAATTAATACCAAATCAAATTACATTAGCTAAAACGTATGTCTCAAATTTGGATGAGGTATATAAGTTAGCTTCAGTTACAGGTGATTTAAACGCAGACGCTACAATGGTACGAGCCGGAGCAAATGCAAAAGAAATCATTTATCCACAAATTTCTGTTAAAGGTTTAGGAAACTACGATAGAAACAGTGGTTATACAGGTAACTCAGTTAAGTTAGAATGGAAAACTGCTACATTCGACTATGATAGAGGAACTAAAATCTCAGTTGATACACAAGATAACGCAGAATCAATGAATATTGCATTCGGCATGGCAGGAGCAGAATTAATGCGTACAAAGGTTGCACCGGAAGCAGACGCTTACACATTCGCTAAGATTGCCGGCACAACAGGAATCACAAAGGTTTCAGAAGATTATACAGGTGCAGAAGAGTTCTTGAGCGCATTGTTAACGGCTATCACTAAAATGGATGAGGATGAAGTTCCTAGCGAACAACGTATCTTGTATTCAACACCAACATTATTAAATAGCGTTAAGGCGTTGGACACTTACAAATCACGTGAAGCTTTACAAGGATTCGCAAAAGTTGTTCCTGTACCTGCTAGTCGCTTCTATACAAAAATCAAATTGTTGAGTGGAAAAGATACAGAGTTAGAGGGCGGATACGAAAAGGCAGAAGATGGACACGTAATCAACTTCTTGATTGTTCATAAACCTGCCGTTATGAAATGGGATAAACACACCGTTTCAAATGTAATTCCTGCAAGCAATAACATTGAATCAGATTCAGATGTATTGAAATATCGTAAGTATGGAATTGTTGATGTATATCAAAATAAGGTAGCAGGTATTTACTTATCTGCTAGTGCTAAGTAATGGCGAAAGAAATCGGATGGGGTTATCCTTCTAAAGTTGAAAAGCCTAAAAAAGGTAAACCTCAAACAAAAAAAGAGGAAGCTAAACCTCAAAAAGAAAAATAGCATAAAAAGGGGGTTGTAAAATGAACAACATTTTAGATTGGGAATATTACAATTCCCATTTTCCTAAATTTGATGAAAATCAATTCAATCAGTATTCTTACAAAGCCGAAGCAATGGTGTTAAAGTATGTGAATGTTGATTCTATTAATGAACAGAACGAAAGCACTTTAAAAGATTGTATTTGCGATGTATTAAACAATGTAATCTTTCAAGATTCAATTGATGGTGTATCAAGTATCTCAAATGGTGGATATTCCAAAAGCTTTATAAACACTACACACTCGGATAAAAGGAACATGCTTGAGGATATCATAGCCTTTTGGTTAGGAGATACAGATTTAATGAAAGAAAGATGGATTGCATTATGATAGGATTTTTCGAAGATTCAATTACACTTGTAAATCACTACTATGACACGTTAACGAGAGAAGATAGATTTCAAGCTTCTATTCTTGATAAATGTATGTGGAGACAATCAACTGTTAGAACGGCGAACGGTAATATTCTGAGCATAGCCACATCCACAAATATTACCATTCTATATCGTGAAGGATATGTTGAGCCTTACGCATATGCCAAACTTTCAAATGATGAAAAGCAAAAGCACTTCACATTAAATACAGATAAAACAGATTTCGTATTCTTTGGAGAAGTCGAAGAAGATTTATCTACAATCAAAGGAATAAATGAAGCAAAAAAGAAACATAAATGGACAACTATCCAAAGCGTTACAGATTGTACAAATGTCGATATGTTGAAGCATTGGGAAGTGGTCGGTCAATAGGTATCAAAGTTAAACTTGATGTTGAATCAATCCCCAAAATTAAACAATCAAGAGGACTTGAAGAACGTGGCAGAGTTCAACAAATGATTGACTCCGAAGTTATTAGGCTTATGACCCCTTATACGCCTAGAGATACAGGAGCATTGATTAACTCGGCTACACGATTGACACAAATCGGTAGTGGATTAGTAAAGCAAGGTGGACCAAGTGCACCATATGCGAGACGGTGGTATTACAATAAAGAGAATGCCCATTTTGTAGGAGGTAAAACAGACCATTGGTTTGATAAAGCTATGCGAAATGGTGGAGCAGAAACAATCTTAAAGAAAGCACAACAAATGATAGGAGACAGTGAATGACAGTATCAAAAGCATTGATTCAGTGGCTTTATGGCTATGGAAACATACAGATAGATGAACGTATTGAAACGGATGTATTAGCTCAACAAGCTATATCTTATGCGTTGTATAAAGAGCCTAACGCAATTGTAGATACATACATTGACGGCTCTCAAATGCGTACAGAATACTATACATTTTTAGCACGTAGGAATACACAAATTGAATCAGAAAGACAAGATAACAATGTTTTTCTAGAAGAATTAGAAAATTGGATTGACGAAAAGAATTTAAGCGGAGAATTACCACAACTAGACGGAAACAGATATTGTGATGATGTTTCCGTTTCAAGTGGTTTATATCTATACACAAATGAGGATAATCAAGCAGTATATGCGTTGACTATTCAAATTAAATACAGAAAGGAGCTTAATTAATAGCAACTCAAGGAACTGAAGTAAATACAGGGCAAACAGTCAAGAAGTATATGATTGGATTGTTCTTACAAATGGGAGAAGGTTACAAGCGAATTAAGAAATCTACAACTTTAGATATTTCATTTAACAGTGAAACTGAAACGTATGACTTTATCGCAGATAAGAACCCAACCGAATCATTAAAGAGTTATTCACCTCAGATTTCGCAAGATTTAACAATGATTAAAGGCGAAGATGACTTTGAATATATTTACGAACAAATGATGAAATCCGTACCAAACAATGAAGAAGTAAATACAAAAGCTTTACTTGTATTCATGTTTGACGGAGACAAAACTAAAGGCTATAAAGCGTGGGAAGTTGACGCTAAATTGATTTTCGATACATTAAGCGGTGCCGATTCAAAAATCAACTTCAATATTAACTTTGCAAGCGATATTCGTGTCGGTGTTGCAAAGGTAGCAGATGGAACAGTAACCTTCACAGAAGGCACATCAGAAGTATAAAGAAAGAAGAGGTAAATCATGAATAGAATCACGTATGAAGGGAAACAGTACGAAATCCCACCAAAAACAATTGAAGTTTTAAAAGCAGAGGACGCTTGTAATGCATTTCACTCAACGCATGAAGAAGCATATCGAGCAAAATTCGACTATCTGAAAACAGTATTAACAGATGAACAAATTGAAAGCATGCTAGGAAGTGCAGACTTTGAACAAGTTGATTTGATGGAAGTATTGTATATTGTCAATTTGATTGATGATGAATATTCAAAGAAAACGGTTGAACAGTTAGAAAAGAAATTAAAAACAACATTCGGAACAAATGGAATGAAGCAATTTCTTGACGCAAGCAAAACTGTTTCTAACATTTCGGCGAAGAAATGATTGATTTACGCATAAAAGGCTTGCCAAATAGCATTCAGTCGCTAGATGGCGAGCCTATTTTATTAAATACAGATTTTCGATTGTGGATAAGGTTTTATGAAGAATTTGAAAGATTCAATAATCATGTTATTGATGAAATAGATTGCTCTTATTTGTTCGTAGATGAACCACCTATCATAGACCAACATATTTTAAATGAACTAGAACGATTCTTATATAACCCTTCTAGTACACCTAGAAGTGATTCTACAGGCGTTAAAACATTGGACTATGTACAAGATGGGGAATATATTTATTCGGCTTTTATGCAACTTTACGGCATTGATTTAACAGAGTGCAATATGCATTGGCACAAGTTCTTAGCACTAGCGAATAATGTTGTTAGTGATTCTACATTGTGGGGATATGCAAAGAGTGTTCGTGGGTATGAAAAGCCTTCAAAGAATGATACACAAGATAAAGCGTACCAACGAGCAAAAGAAGCGTGGTCTTTCCCAATCGAATTAACATTAGAGGAACAAGAAATGAAAGATGAATTCGATTCATATTTTGATGTTTAGAAAAGGAGGTGGCACATTGAATAGCAGATGGAACATTAAAGTTCGATACAAGGCTAGATACAAGTGGTCTTGAAAATGGTATTGAATCGGTTAGCAAGGTATCAAGTAAAGCAACAAATGCTATCAAAGATACTTCAAAAGCAATCGACAAGCTAGGTTCTGATGGTTCAAAAGCACCACCAAAAATTAAAGATAAACTTAAAGAATTAAACGAAGAGCAAAAGAATACACAAACAGAAACGCAAGAAACAGGTTCTAAATTTGATGTATTTAAACAAGTAGGAAACAGTGCCTTAGAATCAATTCAAGGTGGATTTGATGGACTATTAGGAAAGATTCAGAATATTAGTCCGGAAGCTACTGCAATCACTGAAACTTTAACAGGGTTAGGAGTTGGAGGTGTTGTAGGCGTTACTGCCGTAGCAGGAGCTATCGGTGGAATGGCATTAGCGATTAAAACAGGTGTTAACCAAGCTACTGAATTAGATGACGCTATGGCTAAATTCCAAGCTCAGACAGGTGCTTCAAGTAATGAAATGAGCAAATTTAAAAACATTGCTCGTGATGTTTGGTCTAATAATTTCGGTGAAGATGTTTCAGATGTTGCCGATATGATGGGCAGAGTCAAGCAACAAATGCAAGGCATAAGTGATGTTGACCTAAAGAACGTGACCGAGGATTTATTAACTTTAAGAGATACATTCGATATGGATGAGAATGAAACTCTTAGAGGCGCTCAACAATTAATGAAGCAGTTCGGAATCACTTCTCAAGAAGCTTTCGACCTTATGGCTACAGGTGCTCAGAATGGTTTAAACAAATCAGATGAGTTAGGTGACAACATTTCGGAATACTCCGGTAAATTTAAGCAAGCAGGATATTCGGCAAAGGAATATTTCCAATTAATGCAAAATGGTTTAGACGGTGGAGCTTATAACCTTGATAAAGTAAATGACGCAATCAACGAAGTTACAAACCGAATTGCAGATGGAACTGTTAGCGATTCACTAGATATGTTTAACGATAAGACACAGGATATGTTTAAAGCTTGGCAAGAAGGTGGAGCGACAGAAAAAGAAGTAATTAACGCTATTGTTGAAGATATACGAACTACAACTAACGAAGAAGAAAAGCGTCAAAAGATGGCTAAAGCATTCGGTACAATGGGAGAAGATTTCAACGCCGGATTCATTCAGTCCTTAACAACAGTAGGGAATAAATATAAAGATGTAGAAGGGGCAATGGATAAAGTTAAAGATATCGCAAATGGTGGCTTAAAGAACGCTTTAAGTGGCTTAGGACGCGCATTTCTTGATTCATTTACTCCAATAGGCGAACTTATTACCCCTATTCTTGCAGGCATTGTAGGATTGATTACAGTAGCAATTCAAGGCATTCAACAAGGATTTGCTAAAGTTGGTGATGTAATTTCAAGCGTATTAAGTAAGATTGATACAAGTGGAATTACAGAATTAACAAATCAAGTTTCCGAAGTGTTAGCTCCTGCGTTTGATGAAGTTAGAAAAGCTATTGATGAAATGAAAGTTGCGCTTGAACCTATCGCAAAAGAAATCTTAGGTAAAATTGGTAACGCAATTCAAAATGTTGTTAACCAAGCTCAAAAGATTCTTAGCGTTGTAGGACCACCAATTCTAGCAATCATTAAGAAGATTATTCAAACAGTTATCGGCATGATTCCTGTAATAACATCTATCCTTCAAGTTGTTGGAAGTGTGGTAAGTGGAATCATTTCATTTATAACTATGGTTGTGACGTATGTAGGAACTGCAATTGCAACAATACTAGGATTTATCATGCCTATTGTTCAAATTGTAGCTACAATCGTAGCGAATATTTGGTCTGTAATATTAACGGTTGCTCAGAATATTTGGAGTAAGGTTAGCGAAGTAGTTACTGCGATTATTGGGTTCGTAAGCAATTTATTTAAGACGGTTTCGGATATCATAAACAAAATTTGGAGTAAAATTCAAGATTCCATGAACAAGGTAAGAGACAAGGTTCAAGGTGTTATTGATAATATTAATAAATATTTCAATAATGTTAAGAGTACTGTTTCTGATGTATTTAATGGCATTTGGTCTAAAGTTCAAGGTGTGATGGACAATGTAGGAAATAAAATTTCAAATGTTCTACAAGGAATACAGAATTCATGGAGCGGTTTAAAAGGATTTGTAAGTGGTGTATTTAGTGGAATTGAAGGAGCAGTAGGTTCATTAGTCTCTAGTGTAAAAGGAATGGTAAATGGTGTTATCGGTGGCATTAACGGTGCAATCGGAATCATCAATAAGATTCCAGGTGTTCACATTGGAAAGATTCCAAGATTAGAACGTGGTGGTGTATTAAAACGTGGTCAAATTGGCTTGTTAGAAGGTAATGGTGCAGAAGCCGTCGTACCTTTAGAAAAAAATAAAGCGTGGATTCGTGCCGTAGCTAAAGATATGGCTCAAATCATGCCAAGCGTAACGACAAATAACAATGGACAGACTATCAACTTCTACAATAAAGTTCAAAGTCCGGATGAAATTGCTAGAATGTTACGTATGCAAGCAAGATATGGATATGGAGGTGTTGTTCAATAGATATCAATAAAGTAAGAGTTATCGTCCGTAGGGATGATGGCAAAGAATTTGAAATCGACAACAAAAGATGGAGAATACCATCTAGTGATGGTTTAGATGGATTTGATTATGTAGCACCTTCATATACAACACAAGACAACGCATTCGGAAACGGTGCTAGATTAATCGGTTCACGTATTCCAACAAAAGAAAGAAGTGTGAAAGCTACCTTCAAAGGTTCACTAGAAGAAAAAAGAGAAGAAAGGGAGAAGCTACGGCGCTTCTTCCAATATTCTCATGTGTTTGACATTATAGTTGAGTACATGGGAGAAAAGAAGTATTGCAGAGGAAGGTTATACGCATATAGCTTGCCTACAGTTAACATCTACAAAGATTTAGAGCTTAACTTTACAATTCTATGCACGCAACCTTTGTTGCTTTCATTTGATGATTTCGCAAGGAATATAGCAGAAATTGGTGAAGGTTTAGCGTTCAATTTTGAAATACCGGAAACAGGCGTAAACTTTGGAACATTTACATTCGCTAGAGAAATCTATATTGATAATCAAGGCGATACAGAAACATATTGTAGAGCCGTTATTGAAGCGTTTGGAGAGGTAACAAATCCGAAACTATTCAACAAAGATAAATATATTCGTGTATTAGATACGCTACACAATGGTGATGTATTAGAAATTGATTTAGTTTCTGAACCTATTTCGATAAAGAAAAATGGTGTGAATTGTATCGGCAAAGTTGATAGAACATCATCATTCAATGATATGACTATTAATTTAGGTGAGAATATCATAGGATATACGGCAGACAACGGAGATACCAACCTAGCTTGCACTGTTTACTATAATGAAAGGTATTTAGGTTTATAGTATGTCTTACTTTGGATTAGATAAAGATTTCAATATTGTTACACATCTAGCACCTTATAACGTGCAGTGGAATCGGCGATATTATGAAACAGGAGATTTCGAGATTTATATTGATATAGGGCAGTATTCGAGCGATATCAAATATATTTATTCAACTGAGGATAAAGAGTTAGGAATTGTAGAAATACCGCATTATTCCGTTTCAAACAACACGAAACAAATGCTATTAAAAGGTTCTTTCTTTGAAAAGATTCTAGCAGATGATTGTATTTATCCTACATTCTCAAGTAGCGGAAAAATTGTTGATGTGGTCAAAAAGCTATTAGACAAGTATTGCTCATGGAAAATGGGGTATAGATATGATGAATCCATTACCGATAGAGTAGATTTTCAAGAAACAGGAGCGAACCTTGACGAGAAGCTTTATGAGTTGTTATATCCGTTAGAATTGTCGTTCCGTATAGAATATGACTATGTATCAAGTACGTTCACATTCGTGTTGTATCGAGGGCGTGATTTAACTCAAAACAATGCAGATGGAAACAACTTTGTCACATTCTCTACAGAGTTTGGAAACATTGAAGAACCGGACGTTATGATTGACTCAAGTAAATACAAGAACTATGCAATCATTTGTGGTGAAGGACAATCAGAAGAGCGTATATACGTTGAATATGACGCTAGAATAGATAAGAATGAAAGAATTAAAAAATTGTTCGTAGACGCACGTTCTGAGCGTATGGGGGACGATGTGACACTTGATGAATATAAAAAGGTACTTATTCAGAAAGGAATTGAAAAACTAGCAGATTGTCAAATTCAAGAAAATGTGAATTTCGGATTGAATACTGATTCATACGAATACAAAGTTGATTTTGATTTAGGTGATAAAGTTGATGTTATAGTAGCAGATATTGGACTAGTAATGACTGCGAGAATTAGAAATATATTTGAAGTCATTAAAAGTGGATATAGAACCTTAGAATTAGAGGTTGATAATTTAAAAATCATGTAAGGAGTGAATTTAATAGAAAAGAAAAATGGAGGATTTAAACAAATAACAAGAAGTATGTATTTTCTAGACAAGATGAATGCAATTGGTGGTGTAGCCGTAGCCGTATTAACATACGTATTAGGCGAGCATTGGTATTTATTTGCGTTCTTCTTATTTATGAACGTCGTGGATTATATTACAGGGTGCATGAAGTCGGCGATTAATCACAAAATCAATAGCAATAAAGGATGGATTGGAGTCCTTAAAAAGCTAGGCTATTGGATTATGATTGTAGTTGCGTTCACGTTCAGTGCATTCTTGGTAGAGATTGGAAAAATGCTAGGAATTGATTTCCATGTAACTACATTATTAGGTTGGTTTGTGTTAGCTTCTTTATGCATTAATGAAGTGCGTAGCATTATTGAGAATCTTGTACAATGTGGATATAGCGTACCTAGTGTATTAACTAAAGGTTTGGAAGTAGCGGATAAAATCGTTAACGAAGACAATGACGAATCAAGTACCTTGGAATAAGATTATTTTAGAAGAATTTATTAATCTAGCTTTATTAACTAAAGATGAAGAAATGATTCTAAGAACAAGAATATACGGATGGACAGTTAGAGAACAAGCCGACCGATTGAATATGAGTGTTTCTAGTGTAAATAGAATTATTAAAAGGATTAAGAACAAGTATGATGAAGTAGAGAAGTATAGCGCAGTTTTACCACCAAGAAAAAGCAGTGAAAAAGAAACGTATCTAGACGAGAATTAAGAGGTTGAAAAACCTCTTTTTTTTGGCATTTATTTGACATTAATGTGGAAACAAAGTGAGATTTCCCATGAATATAATTAGGAGTGTAAAGAGGTGAGTAGAATGTATAATCCAATCAATGACAGAATCAACAGTTTAATGAATCAAAAGCAGATGATTGAATCACAATTGCAAAACATTCAACAACTAGCGAATATTCCACCCATTAATATTAACAACCAAATCACGCCTAACATGGCATTGAATGATTTCAACGGAAAATGGGTTAATAATGAACAAGAAGCAAGGAATATGATGGTAAATGGTTTGCCTAGTATTATGCTAGATAGAAATGATTCAGTATTCTATATGAAATCATTAGACGGCAGTTTCAAGAAATACAGATTCCAAGAAGAAACAGAACCAAAGAAAGATAACATAGAACAACGCTTAGACAAGCTAGAAGCTATGATATTAGGTCTAAAAGGCGGAAGTAATATAAACATAAAGGCAGAGAAAGAAACGCCTAGAAAGGAGCTTAAAGCGTGAATCCTTTAATGAATATGATGAACCCTCAACAAATGTTGATGGGGATGTTGCAACAAAGAAACCCACAAGCATTTAATCAATTACAACAATTAATGCAGAGTGGGCAGAATCCCCAAGTATTGCTAAGCAATATGATGGGGAATTTAACGCCACAACAAAAGCAACAATTTGAAAACGTGGCTAGTCAATATGGGCTAAAACGCTAATTGCGTTGAAAGGAGGAAATATAAATGGAAAGCATGAATGGTATTCAACCAATGTACGATTTAGCAGACAGAAACAACAATGAATTTGGTGGAGGATATTGGATTTGGATTATCCTTTTATTCTTACTGTTTGGTGGAAATTGGGGTAACAATGGCAACTTGCAAAATGACGAATTAATGAATCAAGAATTTATTAAACGTGATTTGTTCAACACAAATCAGAATGTATCTAGCCAAGGTTTCCAAAACTCAAGAGACATTTTAGAAAGCCGATACACAACACAATTAGGCTTGCAGAATCTAGGTCAACAGAACCAAGAATGTTGTTGTGCAACGCAAAGAGCGATTGATGGAGTAAATACACAGAGCTTTAAGAATACGTGTGATATTACCACTGCAATTCACTCAGAAGGCGAAGCAACAAGAGCATTGATTAATGCGAACACAATGCAAGAGTTGCGTGATAAATTAGCAGACAGAGACCGAGATTTATTGACTGCAAACTTCCAATTAAGTCAACAGGCACAATCTGCAAATATCATTAATACATTGCAACCAACACCAAAACCTGCATATCTTACTTGCTCACCTTATTATGCGTATAATATGACAGGTTGCGGATGTAACCAAATCTAGCTCGAAAGAGATTAGGCAATAGCCTTTGGATTATAGGGTAGTCGAAAGGCTACCCATTTATTTTATATAGGAGGAAAAGAAAATGATTAATAGTATAGCAACGGCAGTACAGACAGTAGCAAATGGACAAAATGTATTATTTCCAACGGACAGAGTAAGGACGAAATCTTGTCAATGTGCATGTAAAGGTTGGCTTGCTCATGATGTAGGAAGTGGACTATTTACATTGACGAAACAAGGAATTTATGAAGTAGAATATACGGCAGACATCACAAGCGCAACGGTAGGAGTTGCTTCTTTAGAATTAGAACAGAATGGAGAAGCAGTAGGAGGAACAGAATCTTTATATAATGTAGCTACTGCAAGTGCATACGGAAATGTAAGTGGAGCGACATTGATTCAAGTACCTTGTGGAGCTTCTTATACAATCACGCTAGGAAATAACAGTGGCTTAGATTTATCTGTTCAGAATGCAAATATCATCATTAAGAAATTAGCGTAGGTGTATCATGCAAGAGGTTAGAAAAAG
>OIYG01000496.1_pt1 | contig 37910 bp, 31 predicted proteins | sample 1587861 | NCBI WGS metagenome assembly OIYG01 (sample SAMN03283272) | human gut metagenome | biome: human-associated habitat; material: feces | host: Homo sapiens | place: Peru | collected 2012 | reverse complement strand
ATATTATAAAGGGCTTCTAAAAGACATTACAGAAAGCCGCAATTTCTTTATAAATGAAATGAACAGCATTCCTGGTGTAAAAGCTTTTGATTCCGCCGCGAACTTTGTATTTATACATTTCTCCGAAAACACAGATGTTCAGGCATTGAAAGACTATCTTGCCCAGAACGGCTATCTTGTAAGACTTTGGACAGAAGGAAGCAGACTCGCAATGAGAGTAACCTTGGACAGAAAGGAAACAATGGAAAAAGTTGTCGCTCTTATGAAAGAGTTTTTAGAAAAATAATTTTGAGTAAGAAGTTTAATTTTCAATAGACTGCCGTGTTTAATGGCAGTCTATTTTTTTATTCCATAAAAATCCTGTCAAGCCATTCAAATCTTTTTTCGCACCAGTCCACGAGAAAGTCAACTTCACTCTTGTAGTTTTTTCTTGAACGGTAGCCCGGCGCACGTGGCCAGATTGCGCTTCCAATTATGTGCCAGACAGAATCGTTGAGCTTTGCAGAATCATCCAAAGTCCTGCCCTGGTTGCGAATCCATTCAATAGATTTCTTTAACGGCTCTCTTGTTTCCGCCCAGCGTTTTTTTACAAGGGTAACAAATTCATCATCACCAAACATTCTGTTGTACCAGCTGCTTTGGTTGATTAAAAATCCTTCATAGTCTTTTGCCGCAGATGAATTCTTCATTGGATCAAAAAAGTTGAACATCTGAATCCAAGCATTGTTGCTTAAGAGCGAACCATAGCTTCCTGGAGTAGTTGAACTTTTTGAAGTGTTCCCAAATCCGATGTCGTGATCCCATGCAGGTCCCATGTAAAGCTTCTCCGTCGAATAGTCATAGTTCATAAAGACAGAGTTGTAGAAATTCGCATCGTAGTTTTTGGAGAATTCTGCAAGCAAATACCAGTCAACGAACGAGTCCATGTCAAAATATCTCTTGTAGCCGGCCGCGCCATTCCATTCATCAGAATAAAGAAGTTTTTCAATCGACTCTATTTTTTCCGCCCATTTCTTGTAGTTTTCTAAAGTTGACTTTGGCGAGCGGATATTAAAGCGTAGCCTTGAATCCGTAGAAAAACTGTACGGTCGTCCATCGTGGCTGTCGATTTCAGCAAGGAAGCCTTCGCCTGCAAACTCAATGCGATTTTCCGCAACCTCAACCTTTTCTGTTATTCCATAAAGCCCACGGTATTTTCCGTTTATAAAAAGCGTTACATAGCGAGACTCAGGATTCCACCTCATTCTGTTCCAAACATTGTGTGTAAGATATTCGGCGTAGTAATTTCGGAGCATTGAGCGGTCACAGGCGTTTGCCATCAAAATCCATTTACGCGCGCCTTTCATTCCAAGAAGACTTGCGGGACTTTCAAGTTTTAAAAGGTAAGGCTTTTTCTGTGTAAAAGTTGTTTTCCAAGTGGAATTTCCGTGTCCACGGATTTTGCAACCGCCTGAAATCTTTTCATACTCAGAGGAATTTCCAAGCGTGAATGAAGCTTTTACATATTTTTCCTTGCTTTTTATTTCCTTAAGTTTGTCCGTAGAAATTTCAAGAATCGGAAGACCTAGCTTTTTGCATTCAGCAACTGTAATTTTTCTGTCAGAAGAAACAAGAAATGCAAAAAGAGCTCCAAATGCAAGCAAGAAGAGCGAAAGACCAAAAACATACGAATATCTTCTTATTCCGTGAATAATTTTCATTTCCCGCTCTTCCTTGTCAAAATGCGCAATAAAAACACAAAAGTGAATTTAGTATGTAACTTCGCCGTCGTGCGCGAGGATTGTCGAAGAGACGACATTTTCCGTGTTCGCAACTTTCTGCAAGAGCGCGGAATCGTCTTTCGAGCGGATTTCAACAACGAGATTCACTTTTCCGTTTGAAAGCGCGCGGCTTTTCACTGTGTAATACTTACAGAATTCTTTTACAATCGCCATGATTTTCTCTTCAAGCTCGTATCCGCTTCCGCTCACCATAAGGATTTTCGGAGCTTTCGCCACAGGAATCCGGTCAAACACAAAAAGAGAGACAGTCAGGATAAACGCCAGAACACAAGAAATCTGGGCAAGACCAGCTCCGCAGATAATTCCGGTTGAAATCGCCCAGAAAAGGAAAACCAAGTCCATCGGATCTTTAATCGCAGTTCTGAAACGCACAATAGAAAGCGCGCCGACCATACCAAGCGAAATCACAACGCTCGACTGAATCGTAAGAATAACGCCCGCCGTAATCATAACCAAAGCCGGAAGCGCAATGTTGAACGACTTTGAGTAAAAAGTCCTTCTCGTCAAAAGCCTGTAAGCAAAGAAGATGTAAAGCGCGAAAAATCCCGCAATCAAAAACACGACGATAATGTTCTCAGGCGTCGCGTCGTATCTCGTGAATCCCTGAATAAACGACTTCTTGAAAATATCTTTAAATCCCATAAAAAACCTCGATTTTTGATTTCTATTAAATCAAATGTAATTTTGAATCTTAAGCACGGAATCCGCAGCGGAGTCCCTGAATATCGAACTTCCTGCACAGATAGTATTTTGAAAACGAATTCCATTGCAATGCGCTTGTCTGCAGAGTTTCGTTTATAAAATCCGGCAAAAGCTCGTCGTACTTAACCTCAATCATATTTGTTCCGAACGGAAATATTGATCGGAAAGCCGCATCCTCATTGAAAAAGTCCTCAATGTTGCTTGAAGATCTCAGATTCCTGTCAAAAGTGATTCTCACGTTTCCGTCTTCATAAGTGAAAGGAACACGCTCGTAGGCAACAATCTCAACCGGCCGGAGCGCGCGGAACTGCATCTGGCAAATCAGCTTTTTCAAAAGATAAGGCATTTCGCTTGTAAAATCAGGAATTTTTCCTGCAATTATCTCCTCAAGAACTTCCAGCGGAACGTGACAAGAAGTCTTTAGGCACATCCCGCTTTCCTTCCTTTTTAACTCAAGGGAAATTCTTTCTTTCGAACAGTTGTAGATTCTGATTCTGAATTTCTCGCGTGGGTCAGTGCCGTTCTCGTTTTCAAGATAGCACGTGTTGAAGATGTCGTCGAAATAGATGCTTCTGATTGCGTACTCGCCTTTCTCGCCGGTGTTCCTGTCGCGCAAAAGAATCGCATCCATACGCCGCTCAATCGCAGAAAGCGTGATTTCAGGAGAAAGATATTTGAACTCGTGGCGATATTTTCCTTTCATAAAACTCCTTGTAAAACCGTTAGTTACCGAATAAACGGTAACCAAATCTGATATTACAACTATTATACTTCATTGTCAAGAGTACGGGGGGGGGTAAAAACCGCAAAAAAGTTGAAGAAAAATGCAAATAATGCTATAAAAAAGTATGCAATTAAAAACAAACTCTTTTTTGCACTTGGCAATTCTAGCAATTCTTTCTTTATTTTTGATTATGATGTTTTCAAATTCATCAAAAAATCAGATCTCGCCTGAAAAATGCGAAGAAATAGGACTTTCTGTCATGCACATTGACACAATGGCAGGCAAAAAAATAAATTCAAAAATAAACTATGTAACGGCAATGTACGAAGCCGAAGAGTTTTCAGGTTCATGCAAAATCCGCGGACACGGAAACACAACATGGCAGACAAGGGAACTTTACAAAAGACCGTACCTTCTAAAACTAAACAAGTCCGCTCCGCTTTTTGGAATGAAACAGTCAAAAAAATGGATTTTAATGGCGAATACTGCGGACAAAACTTCGCTCAGAAACGAATACGCTTATTTTCTTGCAAGAAATGTCTGGAACAGAATGAAATGGACTCCAGATGCAAGATTCGCCGCGGTTTTTATAAACGGAAAATTCAACGGACTTTATCAAGTTACAGAAAAAGTTGAACACGAAAAACTTTCGCTCCCGGAAGGCTCATTTCTCGCAACCGTAAATTCAAGGCTAAACAAGGAATGGAATTTCCGCACACAACGTGGAACAAAAATCAGCATACGAATGGAACAAAAATCCGAGGCAGAATACAAGAAAATGGAGCAGATAATTCAAAATGCCGAAGATGTGATTTTTTCACCTGATTTCAAATCCGCGGAAAAAGGCTGGCAAAGTGTAATTGACGAAGATTCATTTGTTGACTGGTACCTTATAAACGAATTTACCAAAAACCACGATGCAAAATTTCAAGCTTCCTGCTATTTTTATTATGACTCACAGGCAAAGAAAATTTTCATGGGACCGCTCTGGGACATGGATATTTCATGCGGAAACATAAACTACGACGGCTGTCAAGACCCAGAAGGATTTTGGGTAAACAAAGACCAATGGTACAAACGGCTTTTTGAAGATGAATATTTTGCAGAAAAAGTCGCAGAACGATGGAATGAAACAAAACAAAAGCTTATTTCCTCTTTCGACTGGCTTGAAAACGAGTCAAAAAATGTAAAGCCGTTTGTAATGCTAAATGATTCAGTATGGCACAATCTTGGAAGACGGCAATGGCCTCATGCTCCCGGATGGAAAAACCGCAAAACTTACGAAAGTGAGGTTGACTATATGACTGACTTCCTAAAAAAACGCGCGCAATGGATGAGCAATGAATATTCCGGCAATTGAATTTCCGTTTTCAAAGTGATATAATTTCCGCCAAGATTCCGGCAGGCTTACATTTTTAGCCGGATTCATATTTTTACATATCTCGAGGTAAACGGTATGAAGTACACTGCAGAAGTGGAGCACATGTGCCCGTTGGCAAAAGGTGCTTATCACGGACCTGCTCCCATCCCTGAGGAAGGCGCATGGGTTCAGGCAAAAACTCAGGAAGATATTTCCGGTTTCACACACGGAATCGGCTGGTGCGCACCGCAGCAGGGCGCCTGCAAGCTGACTCTCAATGTCAAGAACGGAGTCATCGAGGAAGCTCTTGTCGAGACAATAGGATGCTCAGGAATGACACACTCGGCAGCTATGGCTTCTGAAATTCTCATCGGAAAGACAATCATCGAAGCCCTCAACACAGACCTTGTATGCGATGCGATCAATACAGCTATGCGCGAGCTTTTCCTTCAGATTGTTTACGGTCGTACACAGTCCGCTTTCTCGGAGGACGGTCTTGTAATCGGCGCAGGTATGGAGGATCTCGGTAAGGGTGCTCGCTCCATGGTCGGCACAATGTACGGCACAAAGGCAAAGGGCGTTCGTTATCTTGAGATGACAGAGGGCTATTGCACAAGAATGGCTCTTGACGCTGACGATCAGGTTATCGGTTATGAATTCGTTTCTCTCGGCAAGATGACCGACTTCATCAAGAAGGGCATGGAGCCGAACGAGGCATATGAGAAATCAAAGGGCACATACGGCCGCTTCGACGAAGCTGTTAAGTATATCGACCCGAGAAAAGAATAATTGAAGGAGGAATAACGCAATGGCACAGTTTGAAGGTTATGAGAGACGTGAGGCTAAGATCCTCGGCGTTCTTAAAGAGTACGGTATTTCCTCCATCGACGAATGTAAGGAAATCACACTTGCAAAGGGTATCGACGTTGACCAGATCGTTCGTTCAACTCAGCCCATTTGCTTTGAAAATGCTATCTGGGCTTACACTGTAGGCGCAGCTATCGCGATCAAGATGGGTTGCACAAAGGCTGCCGACGCCGCTGCCGCTATCGGTATCGGTCTCCAGAGCTTCTGTATTCCCGGTTCTGTTGCCGAGAACCGTAAGGTTGGTCTCGGTCACGGTAACCTCGGTAAGAGACTTCTCTCCGAGGAGACAGAGTGCTTCGCATTCCTCGCAGGTCACGAGTCGTTCGCGGCTGCCGAGGGTGCTATCAAGATCGCTCTTAATGCTAACAAGGTTAGAGTTAAGCCGCTTCGTGTTATCCTTAACGGTCTCGGTAAGGACGCTGCTATGATCATCTCCAGAATCAACGGCTTCACATACGTTGAGACAGAGTTTGACCCGTACACGGAAGAGGTTAAGGTTGTTTACGAGAAGGCATATTCAAACGGTCCGAGAGCCGATGTTAAGTGCTACGGCGCTGACAACGTTCCCGAGGGTGTTGCTATCATGAAGCTTGAGAATGTCGGCGTTTCAATCACGGGTAACTCAACCAACCCGACTCGTTTCCAGCATCCCGTTGCAGGCACATACAAGAAGTGGTGCGTTGAGAACGGCGTTAAGTATTTCTCTGTTGCTTCGGGCGGCGGCACAGGCCGTACACTTCACCCGGACAACATGGCTGCAGGCCCGTCTTCATACGGTCTTACAGATACAATGGGCCGTATGCATTCCGACGCTCAGTTCGCAGGTTCTTCTTCGGTTCCCGCTCACGTTGAGATGATGGGTCTTATCGGTATGGGCAACAACCCGATGGTTGGCGCTACCGTTGCAACTGCTGTTGCGGTTGAAGAGGCAATGAAATAAGCCTTATAAATCAACACTTTCAGAGCTTCGCTCACTTCGAGCGAGGCTCTTTTTCTGTCTCAAAATCGACGTTTCAAAATTCCCTCGGTCCTCATTTGTCCTCATAATTACCGTTTTATCCTCTTTTTACAGCCCGAATTTTGAGGGCAGAACAGCTTTTTCACCGCATAAAAAATATTCCCGCCGAAAAAACCACATTTTCGGCAGGAATGAATATTGATGTATATTTTTAAAATTTGACTGTTCACTAAATGCACGAAGCGCCCGGTTGCTTAGATAATCCTTATAAATTTACCCTCCGAGATTTTATGTCTCGGAGGGATTTTTTTGATGCCTCGGTTTTATACTATTTCCTCAATCATATACAGCGGAAGATTGATGAATCGGTCGTCTTGCCTGTAATCTGCCATTGAGGTTCTGACTGATATTTCGGGGCTGAATCTGTCACGGTAGGATTTCAGGCTCTTAGCCTTGAGGTTTTCCTCGGCTTTGACCTCAACAGGGATAGCTTTGTCACCGACGTCAATAACAAAATCAACCTCGCAGGTGTTGCGGTCGTTATTGTAATAATAAATACCGATATCGGGTAGGGTCTTAAATTGCTGACAAACATATTGCTCGGTCAATGCACCCTTAAATTCGACAAAAAGCTCGTTGCCTTTTAGAAGAACTGATTGATTTATACCGGTCATACAACCGAGAAGTCCGACATCAAGTACAAACAACTTGAATGCTTTGAGGTCCTCATACGCCTTCAGCGGAATGGCACCCGAATTGACACGACCGACCTTATAAATAAGTCCGCAATCGCAAAGCCACATTATGGCTGCTTCATAGTCCTTTGCTCTTGCACCCTCACGGACGAGGCCGTAAACAAACTTCTTGTTCTCCTTGGCAAGCTGAGAGGGGATACTGTTCCACACCATGCGGATTTTCGGAACAATGTCGGCAGGGGCGTGCTTGGAAAAATCCTGTTCATAGGCAGTAAGTATTCTTTTCTGAATCGAGCGAACTTCGTTAAAGTCCTTATCGTCAACAAAGCTTTGAACAGCCTCAGGCATACCGCCAACAAAATAATATTGCTTGAGTGCGTTGATATAAACCTGCTTGAACGGTGTTATCAGCTCAAAGTCTTTGGCGTCGAGCAATTGAGCGTAGCGTTCGCCGAGCGTGGCATAGACAAATTCTTTGAACGAGAGGGGATATAAGCTCATAAAATCGACTTTGCCGACAGGAAATGAAGTGCCGCCGTGCAATGCGATTCCGAGAAGCGAACCGGCACAGATTATCTGATACTGCGGTGCATCCTCATAAAAATACTTAAGAGACGAAAGCGCTTTCGGAACCTCCTGAACCTCATCAAAAATCAATAGTGTTTCTTCCGGGTCAATTTTCTTCCCGGCATAAAGCTCAATACCTGTAATTATGCGGCTAATATTAAGGTCTGAGGCGAACAGCTCAGCCATAACTGAGTTTGAGTCGAAGTTGATGTAAACGCAGTCCTTATATGCCGTTTTGCCGAACTCTTTCATGAGCCAGGTTTTGCCAACCTGCCTTGCACCCTCTATTATCAGCGGTTTTCTGTGTTTGCTTTCTTTCCACTTATACAGCTTTTCTATCGTAAATCTATACATGGAATACCCCCTTGTACATTAAACTGTTTTTATTATACCCCATATTTACAAAAAAATCAACGAATATTTAAAATTATAACACTTTTTCATAGGAATAAATGTCGAACACATACAATTTTACATAGGAAAAAGTGTAAAGCAGGGGGGAGAGTGGTAAGATTTTTTAAATTTAACTTGTGGGGCTATCTGTTCATAATTCGTTCATATTTTATTTATTCGCAGTCAAAGAAATTGTGATATAATATATATATTCCGGAAGTTGGAAAAACTGTTTTAAAATCAGACAAGTAACCACCGATTGAATTGCGCCACGTGTGAATCAGTGGTTACTTTTGAACGACCGGCATTGTCATTTCTTAAATGTGTAGACTTTTTCGATTATGGGTGCATATTTTAGCAAATCCTCATTGCTGAGATGTATGTATTTTTGAGTTGTTCTTGATGCGTTTTGACTTGCTTGCTTTTTGTGCCCGAGGAGGGCACTAATCACATAGTCGGGGACGCCGAGAGAATTAAGACGTGATGCAAAAGTGTGGCGAAGAGAATGGTTGTTGTAATACTTATAAATTGCTTTGCCTTTTTTCTTCTTGTTTTTGGGGTTGGTCGAATATCCGTGAATTACCCTTGCTGAGTGCTTGAGCACCGACGGATAAATAATTTTGCCGTATTCGGTAACATTAAGGAAGTGAATTTCATTTCCGGTTTCGTCATAATTTATATCATAAAAGCCATGCAGATTCCTGTAAGTCGGTGTATTATTTGCCTTTTTAAGGTATGTCCTAATATAGTTTCCGCCCCATTCCCGCATATTACGTTCACGCTTCTCAACGGCAGCTTTTAGAATCTCATATAGTGAGTCACACATTGGTACAACTCGCTTAGAGTTATTTTTGGGGTTGCATATTTGAAATTTGTTGTCTGCCGTGAATTGACGACGTATGAGCAAAAGTCTGTTTTCAAAATCACAATCCTCAACAGCAATAGCACAAGCCTCTCCAATTCTTGCACCGGCTAAAAGAGAGATTACCATGGGCAAAAATACGGAACTGTTTTCGTCAAAGCGCTCAAAAATCGCATCCAATTTCTCAGCGGGGATGGTATCTCTGTTTTGCTCATTGTGTTCTTCCATTGCCGCATCTTCATCTCTTTTTGGCACAGGAAATTCATCACGGTCAAAGCTCTCAAGGTATCCCTTTTTGACTGCGTACTTTGCCATACTGAGAAGCAGACTATGGAGGTTAGAGACGGAGCAAAACGAACGCTTTTTATCATAGTAAAGATTATCTAGAAGATTATTAAGCGTCTCGGGACTGAGATTACCGATTATCTCTTTGCCTATTGTCGGGAAGACATTGTTGCGGAATTTTTTCTCGTAACCGTCTCTGGTATTGGGAACCCAATGCTTTAACTCCGCCTGTTTCGGCATAAAAATTTTGGTGACAAAGTCCTCAACGGAAATCATATTGTCACATTCCGATACCTTTTCTTGCCCGCCGAAGTAGTATTTAACTATTGCAATTTCGCCGGCGGCGAGTGCTTCCTCGGAGGAAGCAAACCCGCCCTTTGAAATTTGAGTTCTCTTGCCGTTGACCTTTATACCCTCAAAGAAATAAGCAAACCTACCGTTTGACCTTTCTTTTACATGTACCACAGGGATTTCTCTTCTTTTTCTTGCCATAATCAGTTCTCCTTTCTGTCATTGCCGACGGCCAAAATATATACCTCGGCAAGAATGCTCATAACGGTTTTCATTGTCGGTTTTGTAAGATGCGAGTTGTTTTTCAAATTCTCAACTGCGTGGGCAATCTGAGCAATACTCAGCTTGTCGGCAGGAATATCACCTATATCGCACAGCACGGATTCCTCAAGAATCCTGCGCATATTTTTATAGGTTATTAAGGATTGACAGTAAATAGGGAGTATATAATCGACGATATATTCTCTGACTGTCAGGGTGTCTGTGCCGGTATGTGTATAATTGTTCATCATTTTAAATCCCTCCTCAGGCTACAACCGGTTTTAAATCGGTGGGGTCGGTGTAATCTACGTTAGCGCTCTCGTTGAGGAAGCGTTCGACTTCCTGCTGCGATACTTTGATTTCGCCGAGCTTCATGGCTCTGATGTGACCACACTTTATAAGACTGCGGACGGTTGTGTTTGTTGTGTGGAGTAAGGTTGCGAGTTCCGGTACCGTGTACACGATGGGCGAGAGCTCTTTAGTGTTGTTTGTTGATGTAATGGTTGTTGACATATTGTTATCTCCTTTGTGCAAATAATTTTTGATTTCTTCGTCGGTAACCTTGAGCTTACCGAGCATTGTTGCTTTTAATTCTCCGGATTTTACAAGTTTTCTGACCAATTTCGGCGAGGTGCCGAGCATTGATGCTGTCTCCGGAATTGTGTGTAAGACCGATGTGTCCGGGGCGAAAATAGGCCCCGAGCGGAAAGTATAATTCATAAGAAATACTCCTTCGTTTTAATTTAATTCTTTGATTGGACTGATTTTATTTGCTAAAACATTTTATCGCTCCCTTTGTTTTGACGCTCGAAACAAAAAATTCAAAAGAAAATCGAAAAATTTGTTTCGGAACTCTTGCGGGTTCGATATAAATATGTTATAATAAAATTTCATTTCTCATTTTAAAACAATTTATTTAAGCTTTTTTCGAAAAATTTTAAAGATTTTCTGCTTTTGGTGCTTAAAGCGACCGAATCATTCCCTATACGTACGCATGCGTATACATTTAAAAATAAAATAAAAAAGCCGCTCAGTGGCTAAAATAAAACCGTCGTTTCCCGAATCGAAACGGCGGCTTTATGCTTGTATTACGAAAAATCCCCCGCAGAAAATGACTGCGAGGGATGAATGTTATGTATTAGTTTTTCTTAAAGAAAGTGTTTGTTACAACTGTTTTCTTAAATTCGTCTTGGTCACGATAATACATCGCATGAATAACTTTTTTAATTTTGCTTGAAGTGTCTTTGTCTAACTTTAACTCCTTTGCGGTGTGATTAAAGTCGCAGGCGAGAATTTCCGACGGCATCATTTCCCAGCCCGGGAGTAACAGTTCGTTCTCGATGAATGATGAAAAACTGCCGATAATAACACCTGCCATAATAACATAACTCTCGTCAATAGCTTTGCTTTGCAAAAGGCGCTGCCAGTGTACAACGGTCTCAAAGGCTTCTCTTGTCGCCTGGATTCTTTCATATAGCTCCGCCTCTGTGATTGCTGTCCGCTTGCAGGTAAATGCCTCAAATTGGTTGACGGTACAAAGACACGGAACCGCAAGCAGCGGCGGCAATGCCTTTGAGATATCCACGAGATACCTATACATTACATTAAGCGGGACTTTGTTTAATGCAAAAAATCTCTCGAACTCTACAAATGCATAGTTAGTATCCTTAACATCGTTTACCATCAACACATTGTCGTCATATATTATGCCGTCAATTTTTTTGAAGCTGTTAATGACATTCTCAGCTTTTTCCATAGTATCCATCCACAGTGCTTTGCGTTGTACCCGACCGTCGGTAACGGTCATTGTCAATGCTCTTTGTCCGCCCGGAAAATCTTCCCTTGCATCTCTTACCCAAAAAACCCCAGTCGTACTTTTTGCCATATCATTAGTTGTTTCTTTCATATATAATCCTTCTTTCTCAAATATTTGTTTTGTAAACCTGTATATTGCCAAGTGCAAAATTCTTTGCGCTGAAACTGCCGGGGTCAACGTCCTTAACAGCCTCTGAAAATTCGAATATTTTTGCATCAATATCGTCAATCATATTGAGAATCATAGCCTCCAAAAAGCAAGGCTGTTTGGCACTGCCGTACTCAAGTTTGCCGTGATGTGAGATAAGCATATGCAGCACTGCAGTACGCACGGCATCTGATAAGTTAAGCTCATCGCACAATTTGTCAATGCGGATAGCGCCCATAACAAGATGACCGAGCAGGTTACCGCTGACTGTGTATGTGCTCTTGGGACCAAGCTCGCACGCCTCAATCTCGTCTATTTTGGCAAGGTCATGCAAAATTACACCCGTCAGGAGCAGGTCACGGTTAACAAACGGATATACCTTGCAAATTGCCAAGGCTGTTTGCATCATGCAGTAGGTGTGGTGACAAAGACCGCCGACACAAGCGTCATGCATACTTAGCGCAGCCGGATAATACTTAAATTCCTTTTCAACTTGCTGCAATGCAGTTGATGCAAGCTGTAAAAGCTCTTCATTTTTGAATGAGTAAATAACGTCATATATCTCCGACAGAGCTTTATCGCAGTCCAGCGGTGTACAAGGCACATAGTCCGCAATGTCAAGCTCTTCTTTGTCAACCGGTAAAATCTGAGTGACGTTAACCTGTACTTGGCCGTTATAGTTGGATGCGGTGCCGACTATACGTTGAAGCGTCATAACATCAAATGCAGGCTTGTCACCGGTATAGCCCCACTTTTTTGCTTTAACGTCATTGTCTTTATCGGTCAGCCTCAAATCCAAGTAGTTGTTACCGGTTTTGGTGGTCTTGACCTCAACACTTTTAATGAGAAATATCCTGTCGATTTTTTCGTTGATTGTGATTTTCATAACTAAATACATCCTTTCGATTTAAAAATTAAATTCGTTGTTAATAAGTTCCTGACGGAATGCATCGTCGTTCTCAAAAATCCGATGCATGATTTTTTTGATTTTGCGGGCAATTGATTTGTCAACATTGTAGTTTTGCATTTGATAGTTTATCTCGTGGGAAAGAATATCCTCCGCTCGTTCTGCTGTTGACAGTGGCGAATCATCCCTGAAGAACCAAGATAAGCTTGCAATCATTGCCGCTGCGAGGATTATGTCTTTATCATGTATTCTGTTTTGCTCAGAAAACTCTTTCCAGCTCCAAACCATCCAAAACGCATTGAGCGCACAATCATATCGCTTGGCAAGCTCAATCTCGGCAATCGGGGTTGCATAATTTCCGTCGCAGTACATCTGATATTCCCTAACAATCGCAAAACAAAGGTCCTGCAAATCTTCTCTGAAATTATGAATCTCGGAGAAGAAATAGCGAAAAATTATCTCAACCGGTATTTGACGGTTTACAAAAAACTCCGGGAGATTTAGCTCGGAAATGTCGACGTCATCGTCCATATCATCAATCGTAAGGATTTCCTCAGAGTCGATTTTTCCTGCGATTTGAAAAAATCTTTCTCTCACGCTTTCCGCGTCATATATCGGTGAGAATTGCATAGCTGTTCTCAAAATCTTACCGTCGGAGACTAACAAATAAAGCAGATGCTCGTCCCTTGCTGTTTGGTCCGATGCGCTCCTAACAAAGTACACACCGTCTGCTCGTCTCTCATTGTTTGCTTTTAAATTTTTCATAAATTAATCCTTCTTTCTAAAATTTTGTTATTCTTTTTAAAACTTTGCCGTAAAAACTAAACCATAATGTTCAACTCCTTGTTCCTAAATTACATGTATAATATGTCAGATAACTCTAATTTAAATCTCAAAAAATCAAAGCCGCCTCACTAACGAGACGGCTTAAATTCGTTTGTTAACGAAACACTTTTCTGACATAATTTACATGTAAAGCATGACAATAAGAGTTAAAGGATGTTTTACGGGTGGCGTGGTTTGCCCCTTTCCACGGCACAGTTGACGCTGTGCTTTGCCACATACTGCACACGGCAGTATTAGCTGTCTGCCAAAGACAGCAGGCACACATCTGCATTACGGCACAGTCTCAGGTCGTAGCAGAATGTGTGCAACACAACGGAAAATTTGTGGAGCCAAAAAGAGATAATGCTTATACTCCACAAAGCATCACGGCAGGTCTCGCAAATACGGTTACGCCGATTTTTGTCGGAGTAAACGGATATGTTGGGAGTATGAGACAAGCGCACAACCATAAGTGCGTGCCGAAAAAATGGCGAAACAAATGTGGGTATGAATTTTCCTTAACAAATAATATTCAAAGGGGGGAATAAAAATGGGACATAAAAACAAAAAGTCACTTACTCGTCAAGTACAGCAAGTGTTCGAAAGCAAACTAAGAATAGGATACAGTAAGCACAAAGACAAGCACGACGGGATAAGCGACAATTACATTTACTGTTATAGCACGCTCAAGACCTATATCAAGGAGGCAAACTATTTTGTTAAATATTGCAAAAATAAGCACGGTTGCAAGACACTTGAGCAGTGCCGACCGTATATTTCAGAGTGGATAGACAGCCGTCGGCATCTGTCCGCTTATACGCTCAAGCTGGACATATCGGCTTTGGCAAAGCTCTACGGAGTTAAAGCATCTGATTTTGAAATTGAAACACCATCAAGACTGATGAAGAACATTACACGCTCAAGAGGCGTAAAAAAGAGCGACAAGCATTTCTCGGAGCTGCGAAACGCTGATTTTGTCGAGTTTTGCCGAAGCACAGGATTACGCCGAGCGGAGATAACGGCTTTGCATGGCAATATGCTTGCAACAGACGAGCGAGGCAGACTGTGCATAGCCGTAACGGTCGGAGCCAAGGGTGGTCGACCGAGACTGGCTCCGATAGTCGGCAATGTTGACAAAATTAAGGCGATGATGGATGCCGCCGGTAACGGAAAGGTCTTTAAAAAGGTCCCGACCGGAGCAGATATACATAGCTATCGTGCGGACTATGCGACGTCGATATATAACCAATACGCACGACCTTTGAATAAGATACCGTATGACAAAATCAACAAAGGCACAGGGAAAAGATATCAAAGCGAGGTGTATGTATGCCGAGGAGAAAACGCCGGAAAAAGATACGACAAAAAAGCAATGCTCGAGGCATCACACGCCCTCGGCCATAACCGCATCTGTGTGGTCGGCGAGCATTATTTAAGGTAGAACGAAATATGGGTTGTGACCGGTTGAAAATGATGATATAATATTTTAAAGAAAACTTATTATGAGGAAGTGGTGTTATGCTGTATCTTATGAGCAAGGATATTCTTGTGGCAAAGTTTGAGAATAATTCAATGCGCATAGAAAACGAAGCATTGCTTCCTTTGTACTTTAAAACGCATGACAATTTGGATGAGTGGCTCGGCAAAAGAGCGATAGATGCACGCCGTACAAATTCAAGGCTATTGAAAAAAGCCCTGCGGCTGACGAAAAGGGATGACGTCTCGACCGCTCTTAAATTCAATGCTGCAAAAATAACGGATACCTATTGGGTAAAAGACTCACATTCGGATTTGACATACGATGATATTAAGTTTAAAACGAACAATTACGATACTTTAGCCTTGTGCAGAGATTTAAATGCATTTAATCAAACGCCTTCAAGAACGCCTGAGCTCACAAACACAGGCAGCTTTGAAAAATGCTGGAGACTGATAAATAACGAATGGTGGATATACAAATCGGGTAGCAATAACGCATATTTTTCGGAACTGTTTATTTGTGAATTCAGCAAGAAAATGGAGTTCCCGACAGCAGAATACGAAATGGACGGCGGCTATATACGGACAAGGGATTTTACCCAAAACGGCAAATATAATCACGAGCCGATGTCCTCGTTGATTGATGATGACGAAGATTATTCAAATAACTTTAATCTTCTTTATAGCTTGAATCCGAGCCCTGCCGCCGATTACTTAAAGCTAATCTATACCGACACGATTTGTTGCAATACGGACCGTCACACGGATAACTACGGATTTCTGAGAAACCCCGATACTGGCGAGATAGTTTCGCTTTCTCCTAACTATGACAATAATATCGCACTGATATCCAACAGACCGCTCAGCCTTCCAAACGAAAACGATGCATTTATAGAATTGTTCGCCGATTTCCTTAAAAACAATATTAGAGCAAAAGAGCTGTTCAAGTCGTTGAATATTCAGCCGCTGAGCAAGCAGGAAATAGATGAATGTATTCAAAATGTGCCAATCAAAATCGAATACGACATAGCCGATATTATATTGAGTAGACAGGATTTGCTTTGGAAACAATATAATCAAATCGGTTAAGAATTCAAACCAATCTTACAGCCCCTGCGGAGTAATCTGCAGGGGTTTTGCAATAATGTTGCTACGTGGCTAAATGCCAAAAGCACTTATATTTTTTTCGTAAAAATGTTTTTTAAGTCCAAATATCGGGACTTAAATGAATATGTTTTTTTACAAGAATAGTTGACAGGTTGATATTTTCTATATTATAATAATAGAGAACACATGGTTACGAGACGAGAACAAAATCAATGGGCGTAAAGCGTAATGATATTATGGATTATTACCGAAATCTTATTGTTGAAGTTCACGATAAGTTTGAAATCAAAATTTATAGTGATATAAACGGAATTTATTTTGAAATCAAGATTTTTGATTCCGTGGTTTTAGATACACCAAAGTTGTTGTGGAAAGACAATTGAAGAATGAAAATGGAAATGTTGTTCTCAATAAACAAGCTTGTTGTGGATGCGTAACTAAGGAAAAGGGGAAATGTTCTTTTATCGGATTATATTTATGCGCATTTTGCCCGTGAAGTACTTATCCATGTACCTGACGTTTGGATAGGCAAGAAAGGTTCAGACCTGATATAAAATCCCGATGACAAGATTCTTTATGATTACCAAAATCCAAGAGCTCGGATTCAATACTTGAAAGACTCTTTAGATTAGATAATAAAATTGCTAAATTTGGCAAACTAATAGAATGCAAACAAAGGCTTCTATTGAATTTGAAACATTCAAGAAGTCTGTAATATATGAATATGATATAGGAAAAAGGAGGCATTATAATGGCATTTAAGTTTACGCTTAATTTTGAACCTATGCTGTGCGAACTTATTGAGGAGAACATCTCAAGACTAAATTCTAATATTATAAGTAACAATTATGATGATTTAAAAGATGTTGACAATGGCTTGTTTGTTAACAATTTGAAATACGCAACACAATCGGTTGTATTAATGGCTATGTTGTATGAATCAGTTTTAAATTCAATTATTACAAACAAACTTAATTTTAAGAGTAAAGAATTTTTGAAAGCAAGCCATGGCTTGAAGCTTCAATTAATATGTCATGAGTATAAAATTGATTATAACTTAATCAAAGGAAGTAATTATTATCAAGCACTTAAAGAAGTGCTGCAATTCAGAAATGATGTTGTTCACTATAAAACAAATCTTTTCTTCTTAGGAACGATGTTTCATGATGAAATTGTCAAAGAAAGTCTTGATAAAAGCGTAGATGGAATAATATCAAAAAAACCAATAAGTGAATTAGTATCAAAGTCAAACATAGAGAGTTATTATGATGGTATTAGAGGCTTTATTGAAGATTTATGTAAAAAGTGTAATCTAAGCATTAATCAATATTGTAAAGTTATTGAATGCGATGGCCGTTTTGGTTTCACAGATTATGTTGTAACCGAAATCGAAAAAAATGATATTGAGGAAATAATGAAAATTAAAGAAAAATAGTATGCCAAGTTATGATACCATTAAAAATGGTTTGAAGAGAATTTAGAATCTGTTCGTATATCTGTATAGTGCGGTTACACGAAAATGACTCATATATGATGTTAGGCTCGATTCTATGTAGGAACTTTAATCAATGTCTTTAAATAAATAAGCTATAATTGAAACACCCGGCTATCAGTAGATTCTGACGGTCGGGTGATGCTTTGTAAAATAAAATGTTTGAAATATTGAAAAGCAAAATTACAGTCCATATAAACGGACTGAAAAATGCTACTTTGTAAAATTTAGTGTTGATAAAACAGTAAAACCCTGTTACACTGTTTAAATGAGAATTAAACAAGTATGGCAGCGGTCTTCATAAAAGTAAAATGGCGAAAATGATATATATTGGTTGAAAAAACAGCAATATTCTGATATAATATAAATTAAATATATATGTGCCTTTGATTTGTATTTTTACCGAAAAATTTCTATTATTTCAAAGCGGAAGCAGGAAAATAAATTTATGGAAATAATAAACAATACCACAAAAACTTTGAGGGATGACTTAAAAAACGAACTGAAAAGGGGAAGCAAGCTGTCTATCGCTGCCGCTTGCTTCTCCATTTATGCTTTTCAGGAGCTTAAACAAGAGCTTCTTGGCATTGACGAATTAAGATTCATATTCACTTCGCCCACATTTACGACCGAAAAAGTCAAGAAAGAAAAGCGTGAATTTTATATCCCACGCTTGAATCGTGAACGAAGCTTATATGGAACTGAATTTGAGGTAAAGCTCAGAAATGAACTTACGCAGAAAGCAATTGCCAAGGAATGTGCCGAATGGATTAAGAATAAGGTTACATTTAAATCAAATACAAGTGATAAATCGATTCAGGGACAAATTGTTGTTGACGGAATCGGTTATACTCCTATAAATAATTTTACAACAGTGGAACTCGGTTGTGAAAAAGGAAACGTAATAAATACAAGCATAGTCAAAGATGAATCGCTCGCAAAAGTTTTGCTAAATGATTTTAATGATATATGGAATGACGGTAAAGTCTTGCAAGAAGTCACGGATGAAGTTATAGAAAACATCACCGCAGCTTACAACGAAAATGCACCTGATTTTATATATTTTGTAACTCTGTATAATATCTTTAACGAGTTCCTCGAGGATATATCGGAAGATGTTTTACCGAATGAAGCAACCGGGTTTAAGGATAGCAAAATCTGGAGTATGCTTTATAATTTTCAGAGAGATGCAGCTCTTGCTATTATAAACAAACTTGAAAAATACAATGGCTGTATTCTTGCTGACAGCGTGGGTCTCGGAAAAACTTTTACTGCCTTAGCTGTAATTAAATACTATGAAAATAGGAACAAGACTGTACTTGTCCTTTGCCCGAAAAAACTTGCTAATAACTGGAATACATATAAGGACAATTATATAAATAACCCGATTGCATCTGACCGATTGAGGTATGATGTGTTATATCATACTGACCTTAACAGAACGTCCGGACGCTCCAACGGATTGGATTTGGACAGACTTAATTGGGGCAGCTATGACTTGGTTGTTATTGATGAGTCTCACAATTTCCGAAACGGTGGTAAAATTGTTGAAAACCCTGATGAAAACGATAAAGAAAATCGATATGTAAAATTGCTGAAGAAAGTTATCAGAGCCGGAGTTAAAACAAAGGTTTTGATGCTTTCGGCAACACCCGTTAATAATCGTTTTAATGATTTAAAAAATCAGCTCGCTTTGGCTTATGAGGGCCATACGGATTATGTGGATGAAAAACTAAATACTACACATTCGCTTGATGAAATCTTCCGCAATGCTCAGAGAGCTTTTAATATGTGGAGCGATTTTGAACTTAAGGACAGAACTACCGAACGCCTCTTGAAAATGCTTGACTTTGACTTCTTTGAAGTTCTTGACAGCGTGACGATAGCTCGTTCGAGAAGGCATATACAAAAGTATTACGATACAAGTGATATAGGAACTTTCCCGAAAAGGCGTACTCCGATTTCACTCAGTCCGAAGCTCACCGACCTAAGAACTGCAATAAATTATAATGAAATATTTGAACAGTTGATGCTCCTGACGCTTTCAATTTATACGCCGACTCATTTTATTCAGGAAAGTAAGAAAGAAAAGTATGCTGAGATGTACGGCGACAATAAGGTTAACGTCGGATTTACACAGGCGAACCGTGAACAGGGAATCCGCAGATTGACTGCCATAAACCTGATGAAGCGTATGGAGAGCTCGGTGTATTCATTCAAACTCACTCTTACAAGGATTAAAGACTTGATAGAGAGTACAATCAACACTATTGAAAACTATAACAAGTCTGTTTCTCAAGAACTTGAACTGACTGATATTACAAATATTGAAGAGTTTGACGATGATGACAGAAACAACGATGAACTGTTTTCATTTGGCAAGAAAATGAGAATTAACTTGGCTGATATGGACTATATTTCATGGAAAGCCAGCCTTGAAAGGGATAAGGAAGTTCTCGACTTGCTTACAATTATGATTGAGGATATTACTCCGGAGCATGATTCAAAATTGCAAGAGCTTTATCACGTTATTGATGAAAAGATATCTCACCCGATAAATGACGGCAACAAGAAAATTATAATTTTTACGGCATTCTCAGATACTGCCTACTATCTTTATGACAATATCTGTGACTATGTAAAGCAAAAATATGGTTTAAACACGGCTTTAGTCACCGGTTCGGTTGAAGGAAGAACAAATGCGCCCCTCAAAAATAAGGACCTTAATTCTGTGCTGACCTGCTTCTCTCCGATTTCAAAAGGCAGAGATTTGTTCGAAAATTTGCCAAAGGTTGACATTGATTTGCTTATTGCAACCGACTGTATTTCAGAAGGTCAAAACTTGCAGGACTGCGATTATCTCATCAATTATGATATTCACTGGAATCCTGTGCGTATAATTCAGCGCTTCGGCAGAATTGACCGTATCGGAAGCAAAAATAAAGAAATACAGCTTGTAAATTTCTGGCCGGATGTTTCTCTTGATGATTATATCAATCTTAAAGCTAAAGTTGAAACCCGAATGAAAATCGTCAATATGACTGCGACCGGTGATGATAATATACTCAGCGAAGAGGAAAAAACTGACCTTGAGTACAGAAAGACACAGTTGATGCGGCTTAAAAATGAAGTCGTTGATATGGAGGATATGACAACAGGAATATCAATAGTTGATTTGGGTCTCAATGAATTCAGAATGGATTTGCTTGAATACATAAAAACGCATCCTGATATTGATAACTCTCCGTTTGGCTTGCATGCCGTCGTTTCGGCAAATGAGAATGCACAGCCCGGGGTTATCTATGTGCTGAAGAATCGTTCCGACAGCGTCAATATTGATAATCGAAATCGTCTGCACCCGTTTTATATGGTCTATATCGGTGACGACGGAAATGTGATTTGTGACCACCTTTCACCAAAGCAAATGCTCGATATAATGAGACACATTTGTAAGGGCAGAACAGAGCCTATTCCCGAAGCGTACAGACCGTTTAACAAAGAAACCCGTGACGGAAGAAATATGAAGAAATATTCCGAACTGCTCGGCGATGCCATTTCCTCAATAATTGAAGTAAAAGAGGAAAGCGACATTGACAGCTTTTTAGGCGGAGAGCAGGTTAGCTTCCTTTCAAATGAAATCAAGGGGTTGGACGATTTTGAACTTATATGCTTCCTTGTAATTAGAAGTGAGGGATAATAAAAAAACAACTCCTAATTGCAAGTTACTATTACTACTACTTATAATTCTATTAAACTTTATTAACTATGAGCGGAGTGAGAAAATGCTCGGATTACCCAAAACAACAGAGATGAGCAAACAGCTTCCAAAGAAAGCAATTTATGAAAGATTCGGAATGAATGCGGCGGCGAAAGAAAAGATAGACGCCGACATCTCGAAAATAACAATAGTTAATGAGATTTCAGAGGGCACTGTAAACATACCGTCCGGAAGCGAAGTAACAAGTATTTTTGTGCTGCTTGTTACGCTTAAACGAGAAAATTTCAGCGGAAAGACTATCGAACTTTTGTCAAAGATGATACCTCAGAATATTCTGTTTGTTCTTGAATATGACGGGGAAAGCAAGCTCGCAGTTTACAGAACAAGGTTGATTCAGTCCGATTGGAAGTCGAGCGATGGGCAAAAGATTGAAATTTCGGGACGGAACATGGATTCTGTTTGGGAAAACCTGATAAAAAGTTTGGAGTTTGGAGTGTGGAATGAGGAGTTAACTCTTGATGAAAATCTTGCATTTCACGAAAAGCAGGCAAAACTTGAAAAAGAGATTGCACGGCTTGAAAAACAAGCTCGAGCAGAAAAACAGCCGAAGAAGAAGTTTGAGTTAGCGCAGAAAATAAATAGATTAAAAAATGAACTCGGATGAGGAGGAGTGCAGTGTGCCAAGAAAGAACATTTTTCAATTGGTTGAAGAAAATTATGATGTTAAATCGGAAATTGAGAAAATTAACGAACTGTTTTCTATGAAATATTACTTTGCTAAAGACTATTTAGATGGACTTTCTTTGGAAGGAGTCTCTTTTGAAAGAATTATAGAAGACTATTTGTTTGACAATTGGAAATACAGAGGAACATGTATCTCAATAGAAGAATACTTCTCTTGTGCAAATGCAGATATAGATAGTTTAAATACGATAACTGAAGAAGAAATTATCAACAATTTGGAAGTAATGGAAAACTTTGTTAAATTGTATTTTGATAATAAAAATAAGTTATATAGAGAATATCAAGTAAGCTGTTATACTACATTTAAAACGGTTTTTTGTGAGTTGCTTAATACTCTTGAAAGAAAAATGGGACTTGTGAAGCGTAAATATAAAGATAAGGTTATACTATATCCTAAGAATGCACCGCTTGAGAAAGTCGTTGATTTATGTGATGATGAAGATGTCCAATGGGAATTGATAAGATATGTTAGGGAAGATTTATCATTATATGAAAAAAGAAAAGCTCTCGCATGCCTTGCCACAAATTTAAACATTGAAGATTCAGACGAGAAAGATGAAGATATCAAAAAAAATATAGGACAGGCAAAATATATTCTAAATAACTTACATATTAGGCATAACAATAAAACCGGAAAATTTGAAAGCAAAGCCCTTAAGGGCTTAAGCGAAACAGTAGCAATGTCATTGTGCGATATGGCGTATAATGTGATGCTTATAATTATGCTATTAAGAGATAATGAAAAATATAAACCAGCATATAACGAATATAGGGATAAGAAAAGAGACGAGAAAGCCATAAAGAAAGCGGAGGAAAATTAAATGGACAAGATGAGAATGCAGACGGTGAATAAGGCGGATGAGAATTATAAGAAGCTGGCGGAGATGTTTCCTAATGCGGTGACGGAGGCTATTGACGAGAACGGCGAGGTTGTCCGTGCGATTGATAAAGATGTGCTTATGCAGGAAATCAACACGAGGGTTGTTGACGGCAAAGAGGAACGCTATCAGTTCACATGGCCGGACAAAAAGAAGTCTGTTCTTCTTGCCAATGCACCCATAAACAAAACGCTTCGTCCTTGCAGAGAGGAAAGTGTCGACTTTGATAACACAGAAAATCTCTACATTGAGGGAGATAATCTGGAAGTTCTCAAGCTCTTGCAGGAAACATACCTCGGAAAAATCAAGATGATTTACATAGACCCTCCGTATAATACGGGTAATGACTTTGTGTATGAGGACGATTTTGCACAGAGTACGGACGAATATCTTGCCAACAGCGGTCAGTTTGATGAAGAAGGCAACCGTATGGTGCAGAATACCGAAAGTAATGGGCGTTTTCACACGGATTGGTTAAATATGATTTATCCAAGACTCAAACTTGCTAAAGATTTATTATCTGAAGATGGTGTAATGTTTATTTCTATTGATGATAATGAAGTTGATAATCTTAAAAAGGTTTGCGATGAAATATTCGGTATTGAAAATCATCAGGCAACAATTTCGTATGTACGCAAAACATCTGGTAAACAAGATAGCTCTAACTTTATGAAGTCCACCGAATTTATTCTTATATATAGCAGAAGTAGTGCTTGGCATTGTTGCCCATTGATTGCGGAAAGTAATGTTACAGACCGTTACAATAAACTGGACGATGATGGTAGGAGATACCGTGAAACGGACCTACGCAAGACTGGCTCTGGCGACAGAAGACAGGATAGACCTTTAATGTGGTATCCTTTCTATTACAATGAGCAAAACGACCATCTTGTAGTCTGTGAATCCGAAAATAACGAACTTAAAGAAAATGGATATGTCGAGATTCTTCCAATTAAGCCAGATGGAACTGAGGGAAGATGGAGATGGGGGTATTCTACTGCCATTCAAAATATTGATGTTCTTGTAGCTCGAGTTATGCCAAAGTATAAAAGCGTAAAGAAATATACCGTATATGAAAAAGATTACATCGACAAAAAAGGCGAAGTAAGAACAGTGAAAGAACATACAAGTTGGGATAGAACAGAATTCAACTCAGATAACGCCATGCAAGAGTTCAAAAATCTGGGATTCAGTAATCAACTGTTCCCGTTTCCAAAAAGTTCTGCACTAATGAAACACATCGTCTACTTGTCTAACTTTCCTGATGGTATTGTTCTTGATTTTTTCTCTGGCTCTGGAACAATGGCACAGGGAGTAATGAAAATGAATGCTGAAGATAAAGGAAATAGAAAATTTATAATGGTGCAGTTGCCGGAAATATGTGATGAAAGTAGCGATGCAAAAAAGGCTGGATATAATACCATTTGTGATATCGGAAAAGAAAGAATTCGCCGAGCGGGAGCGGAGATTCAAAGACAAAGAGAAGAAAACATTGCTCTCACTAAACATGAATGGAATCAATCATGTTATTATATTGAACATCAGGAAGAATGTGATAAGTTAGGACATCTTCCAGATGAATATGTTGCAAAATTGCACCCACCTATTGATACTGGTTTCCGTGTGCTTAAATGCGACAGCTCGAATATGAAAGAGGTTTACTACACGCCCGACGACTATGAAATGAGCCTGTTTGATTCACTGGAGGACAATATCAAAGAGGACAGAACTCCTGAAGATTTACTGTTCCAGGTTATGCTTGATTTAGGCATACTCCTTTCAAGCAAAATTGAAGAAACAACCATTTCCGGAAAGAAAGTATTTAAAGTGGATGGTAATTATTTGATTGCCTGCTTTGATGAAAACGTGACAGAAGATGTAATCACGGAAATCGCAAAACAAAAACCGTATTATTTCGTAATGCGTGACAGCTCGATGGCAAACGACAGCGTCGCCACCAACTTCGACCAAATCTTCGCCTCCTATTCTCCCAGTACTATAAGGAAGGTGATATGATGCGTTTTAACGGTTTCCCCGAATCAGATGTAACCACACCAAGAATAGATACCTCGTTTATTGATGAAATGAATAGGCGAAATCAAGAAATATTTAATAGCATTACGCCGCTGAACAAGATTCTTGCGGAGGAAATAAAGCCAATACTTGAAGGCAATCAGAAAGTGGTAGAAGGACTTAACGATAACTACACGAAATTAAACGATTTGTATCTGTTGAAAGAAAAAGAATTGGAAGAAAGCAAGCGGGAAGCGGAAAAAGCAAAAAAGTACAATACGAAGATGTTGGTTATTGCTCTTGTTTCCGCTGGCATTGCACTAGCTTCGCTTGTTGCTACTATACTTATAGCTGTCATTTAAGGAAGGAGCATCCTAATTGAAATTTAATTTTAAAATACAACAATACCAAACGGATGCTGTTGACGCTGTTGTTAAAGTCTTTAACGGACAGAGATTTCACGACCGGACAACCTATATCCGTGACCTCGGTAAGGTTAAGCTGAATAAGAATGCATCGGGTCAAGATATCTATGAGGGTGAACAGATATCCAATATGACCGACGATGACTACGACCTTACATCAGACACGGGATATAAAAATGAGATTATCGAGCTTTCGGATGACCAAATTCTCAGGAATATACATACGATTCAAAGCGAGAACAATATAAAACTTTCTCCGTCGTTGGTAAAGGATTTCGGCAGATGCAGCCTTGATATTGAAATGGAAACCGGTACAGGTAAAACCTATGTTTATATCAAGACGATGTTTGAGCTGAACAAAAAATACGGCTGGAGCAAGTTCATTGTTGTTGTGCCGAGTATTGCTATCCGTGAGGGCGTAAAGAAGTCATTTGAAATCACAGCCGAACACTTTATGGAACACTACGGCAAAAAGGCTCGTTTTTTTATTTATAACAGTTCGAATCTCAATCAACTGGATAACTTCGCAAGCAGTTCCGGTATCAATGTAATGATTATCAATACCCAGGCTTTTGCTTCATCACTTAAAGAGGACGGAAGAAGCAAAGAGGCTCGTATTATCTATTCAAAGCGTGATGAGTTTGCTTCACGCCGACCGATTGATGTCATTAAGGCGAACAGACCGATTATTATTCTTGACGAACCGCAGAAAATGGGCGGTGAGGTAACACAAAAAGCATTAAAGAACTTCAATCCTCTTTTCAGTTTGAACTATTCGGCAACGCACGCAAAGCAGCATAACCTTGTTTATGTGCTTGACGCTTTGGACGCCTTTAATAAGAAGCTGGTTAAGAAAATTGAAGTCAAAGGCTTTGAAGTCAAAAATTTCAGAGGAACAGACAGTTATCTTTTTCTTGAACAAATTGTGCTTTCAAAAAACAAGCCGCCGAGAGCTAAAATCGAACTTGAAATTGCATACAATAAATCAATGAACAGAGAAACAAGAACTCTTGATGTGGGCGACGACCTTTACCGTGAATCCAATGAGATGGAACAGTACAAAGGATACACGGTTTCCGATATTGACGCCGAGGGTAAGGTTACTTTCACAAACGGTGTGGCTATTCACGTCGGGGAGATTATGGGCGATATTTCTGAAAAGGATATGCGCCGAATCCAAATCAGAGAAACGATACTTTCACATTTTGAAAAGGAAGAAAGTCTTTACAACAAGGGAATAAAATGCCTTTCGCTTTTCTTCATTGATGAGGTTGCAAAGTATCGCCGGTACGATGAGGACGGCAATGAGATACTCGGAGAATACGGCGTTATGTTTGAGCAAGAATATCAAAGCGTTCTGAACGACTACATAACAATGTTCGACACGCCGTATCAGAAATATCTGAAATCAGTGTGCATGGATGCATCTGTTGTACACCGAGGATATTTCAGTATTGATAAGAAATCCGGACGCAGTATCGACAGCCCGACTAAAAGAAATTCAGAATTCTCGGATGATATTTCCGCTTATGATTTGATTTTGAAGAATAAGGAAAGACTTCTTTCTTTCGACGAGCCGACAAGGTTTATATTCTCCCATTCCGCTCTTCGTGAGGGATGGGACAACCCTAATGTTTTCCAAATTTGTACGTTGAAACATTCGGACAGTCAGACTACCAAACGGCAGGAAGTCGGACGTGGTCTGAGACTTTGCGTAAATCAATTCGGAAACAGAATGGATGTTCAAAGCTGCGGAAGTATGGTTCATGACATCAATAAGCTGACCGTCGTGGCGAGCGACAGCTATAAGAATTTCGTCACAGATTTACAGAAAGACATTAAGACTGTTCTTTATGACAGGCCGACAACTGCTTCATCCGAATATTTCAAAGGCAAGTATGTTAAGGTTGACGGCGAACCCGCTCTTATTGATGAAAGAACTGCCAAATCGATTGAATTTTATCTTATTCAGAACGGCTATGTTGATGAGGATAGCAAGGTTACCGATAAATACCGCTCTGATTTAGCAAACAATAATCTTGCAAAATTGCCTGATAAACTTATTCCGATGGCTGACGGAATACATGGACTTGTGCAAGCCGTGTACGACGACAGTGTGCTTGCAGAAATGTTTGCTGACGGACATAAGACCAAGGTTACTCAAAATAAGCTCAATGATAATTTCTACAAGAAAGAGTTTCAAACGCTTTGGAATGAAATCAATCACAAATACGCATATATGGTTGATTTTGACAGCGATGAGTTGATTAGCAAAGCGGTTTCGGCTATTGACAGCAGGCTGTATGTTTCTGAGCTTCAGTACACAACAACTGTTGGACAGCAGAAAGCTCAGATGAACGAATATGAGGTTGAGCGCGGAGACTCCTTCACCAAAGAAAAGACAAAGACAAAAACACTCAAGCACGCTGCGACCAGCAGTGTAAAATATGACCTTGTCGGAAAGGTTGCCGAGGGAACAAAGCTGACAAGAAAATCCGCAGCGGCAATACTTCGCAGTATTGACAAGCTGTATATGTTTAAATTTAATCCGGAAGAATTTATTTCCAAGGTCGTTAAGATTATCAATGAGGAAAAGGCAACCACGATTGTTGAGCATATCTCATATAACACAATTGACGGTAAGTATGATGATAATATTTTCACCGCAGAAAAGAATTCACAGAGCTTTGATAAGGCTTTTGTGGCGAAGAAAGCAATTCAGGATTATGTTTTCACAGACGGTTATGCCGAGGAAAGCACTGAAAAGCGTTTTGCCAAAAGCTTGGATATAGCGGATGAGGTATGTGTTTACGCCAAGCTGCCAAAGGCATTTCATATTCCAACGCCGGTAGGTAATTATTCGCCGGACTGGGCTATTGCCTTTAAGGAAGGCTCGGTAAAGCATATATACTTTATAGCCGAAACTAAAGGTACGATGGACAGCATCGAACTGAGAGGCATAGAAAAAGCAAAAACAGATTGTGCTAAAGTTCTTTACAACAAGCTTTCTACAAGCAAAGTTCGATATGATGTTGTAAATTGCTATGAAAAACTGCTCGATATCGTAAATAAGGATTGAGAGTATCCGGAGGAGAAAGATGATTAACAAAGAAAAGCTCAGAAGAGCGATTGAGGATTACAAAAAGGATTTCGGCGAGAGATTTAAAGATGAAAAGTACAAATGGGAAGCGGTAAAGCATTTCCAAGACAACTGGGACATTGATGCAGAAAACTTTTCGGCGATGCTTAAAAATGCACTGTCAAAGACCGAGAACCTTCTTGTTGCAAGCAGATGGTTCCCGGAAGGTATGATTGAACAGTTTGCAACCGAAGAGCCGGAAACAGTCAGAGAAATGTTTATTGAACTTTTTGACGAAGAGCAGGATATTTATGTGCGAATCGATGCTTTCAAGAATAAGTCCAATGAGCTTTTGCTGAAATACGGAAACGGTGCATCAAATCACTATCAGGACGAGCACGCCATCAGTGTATATTTGAGACATTACTATCCCGACAGGTATTATATATACAAGTTTGGCGAAATGAAGAAGGTCGCTTCCGTAATTGATGCCGACTACACTTTTAAAAAGGGAGATTACGAGAACAATTTCAAAAACGGTCAGAAAATGTATGAAGAAATTCGGCTCGAACTGTTAAACGACAGCGAACTTGCCGATATGCTTTTTGCTGAACTTTCGGATGACTGTTATCAGGACCGTGAGTTGAATATTCTTGCCGGTGACGTCGGATTCTACATAGACAAGTTTTACAGCGAAAAACCGATTGCACCGGAAGCGACTGAAAACAAATCGGATGCTCAGTTTATTCGTTGGATGAAGCCGATATTGGTTGCGCTAAAGCAGCTCAACGGTAGCGGAACTCCAAAGGAAGTTAGAGATGTCATTATAAAAAATGAAAACCTCACTGATGAAGAGGTAACCGAAGTAAGGGGAAAAACCAAGGTTAACAAGTTCCAAAATGATGTTGCGTTTGCAAGGAGTTATCTTGTTAAAGGCGGTTATATTGATAATTCAAAGCACGGTATTTGGTCACTTACCGATGCAGGATGGAATGTTGATATGACGGATTCTCTTGCTTCAAGTATCTTTTTGAACAACGCAAAGGAGTTAAATGCTTTACGCAAGAACAAGAAAAAATATCAATGGGTCAATTTTTACAGTGAACTTGCCGATACGTTGCTTCCATATAAGAATGACCGTCAGGCATTGATGTCGATACTTAAGAAGATTTATTCAGAAGTCGGAATGAATTATCCGTTTAAAGAGCGCGGAGAAACGGATTATGACGATATATGTCCGTTTACAACTTTCAGTGCGTTTAATAAAGAAATTAAAGATAAAAATCGCATTGCTTTGCTTAAACAATTTGCAACACATTTTTCACTTAAAGAGGACGTGCCGGTTGAATTTAACGGTATTCCTTTTACTATGAATTTAAGTTCAAGTTTCTTTGCCTACAAAGAAAACCGCGGAGAACATGATATAGACAATCTGTGGAACTTATTTGAAAAAGCTCTGTCGTATTCAAAGGACAGCAGCGAAACAAACAGAGCAGAATTTATCAACGCATATGACACGGTTATCAAGCAAAAACAGGGGAAGTGGAATATCACCATGGGTCTTTACTGGATTAGACCGAATACTTTTATAAATCTTGATTCTACAAATCGTGCTTTCGTTCAGAACTCGGCAAATTTATCCGATGACTTTGCCGAAATCTTTAAAAATCTTGATAATGGTGTCCCTTCGGGTGAAGAATATATCTCAATGTGTGAGCAGGCAAACGCCGAATTGAGCAGCGGAAATTATGATTACAATAATTTTCCGGAGCTTTCCTATGCCGCTTGGACGAGCTTCAAGAATGATTCAGACACTGATACTGCCGAACCCGATGAAGAACCCGCGGGAAATGAGAACAAGGCGTATACAAGGGATGATTTCCTTAATGATGTATTTATGGATTTGGATGAATATAAACGCCTTGTCGGCTTGCTTGAGATGAAGTACAACGTCATTCTTCAAGGCGCACCCGGTGTGGGAAAAACTTATGCGGCAAAAAGACTTGCTTATTCGATTATGGGCGAGGAGGACGAAAGCCGTATTAAATTTGTGCAGTTCCATCAGAGCTATTCCTATGAAGATTTTATCCAGGGATACAGACCGACCGATAATGGTGGCTTCGTTCTGAAAAACGGCGTATTCTATGACTTCTGCCATAAGGCGGAGAACGATATTGACAGGTCGTATTTCTTTATTATCGACGAAATCAACCGTGGAAATCTGAGCAAAATTCTCGGTGAACTTATGATGCTTATTGAGAAAGACCACAGAGGCGAGAGGCTTAATTTGCTCTATTCAAATGAGGAATTCTGCGTTCCGAAAAATATCCGCATCATCGGAATGATGAACACCGCAGACCGCAGTCTTGCAATGATGGACTATGCTCTTCGCAGAAGATTTGCTTTCTATAGTTTCAAGCCGGCGTTTGAAAACAATGATAACAATGAGAATAATGAAAACAATGGTAACAATGATAAAAATGGAAACAAAAAGTTCGAAGCATACATAAATAGCAAACATAATTATAAATTTAAAGCCCTTATAAATGCTGTAAAAGATTTGAACAAAGAGATTGCCGATGATGACAATTTAGGTGAGGGGTTCAAAATCGGACACAGCTATTTCTGCACTGATGAGGATATCACCGATGAATGGCTTAACAATGTTATTGAGTATGAGATTAAACCTCTCATCAGTGAGTATTGGTTTGATGAGCCTAAAAAAGTTAAAAAACAAATAGACGAATTAAAGGAAAAAATAAATAATGCAACAGATTCAAATGGAGCAGAAAAATGATTCCAATTAAAAATGTGTATTATATGCTCTCATACGCTTTCAAGATTTTGAACAAGCAGGGATACAAAAAAGTTGCAACCGAAAAATTTGAAAATTTTGCAGACCTTTGTTCGGCGATACTAATCAATGGTACGAGTTCATTGATTAAAAAAGGTCTCGCGCGTGAGTATGTTTTGAAGACGGAAACCACAGCAGCCGTTAAAGGCAAAATTGACATATCTTCTTCAATAAAAGAACAGTCGATGATTAAAAGACGGCTGGTTTGTGAGTATGATGAGTTTTCCGAAAACTCGTATATGAATCGAATAATCAAAACGACTATGTTGAAGCTTCTTCATGCCGATATTGCGAAAGAGCGAAAGAACAAGCTCCGTAAACTGTTGATGTATTTTGCAAATGTTGATGTGCTTGATGTCAACTTGATTAACTGGAACGTTAGAATTGACCGCAACAATCAGGAATACAGAATGTTGATTTCGATTTGCAATCTGATTATTAACGGACTGCTTCAGACACAGTCGGACGGCAAAGTCAAAATGATGGATTTTCTGGATGAACAGCGCATGTGCAGACTTTATGAGAAGTTCCTGCTTGAGTACTATCGGAAAGAGCATCCGGAAATTCGGGTGTCAGCGTCTCAAATTCCGTGGGATACAGATGATGGGTACAGAGAAATGCTCCCTGTTATGCAAAGCGACATTATGCTGAAAAAGGGGGAAAAGACGCTTGTAATAGATGCGAAGTATTATTCGCATACAATGCAGAAGCGATATGATGTAAACACCTTATACTCAGGGAATCTGTATCAGATATTTGCTTATGTAAAAAACCTCGATACAGAGAGAACCGGAAATGTGTCCGGAATGTTGCTCTATGCAAAGACAGACGAAGTAGTGTTACCAAACAACGAATACAAAATGGGTGGCAATGCTATTTCTGTAAAAACGCTTGATTTGGACTGCGACTTTTCAGAGATTAGAAAGCAGTTGGATGATATTGTGGCAGTATATTTTAATTAAATAGATTATGTAAAAGGAAATGAGATTGACATGGGTGAAATAATTAAAATTGATAACGAAAAAAATAATGAGATTATGCAAATGAATCATCAGTTTATACAAAGTGTACTTTTTGATTGGGATAAGATAAGTGATGAGAGTTATCTTACAAGAATTGAAGCACTCTATAAGGTCAAAAAAATTGATTTTATGAAGCCGATTACATTGTTTGTCGGTGAAAACGGAAGCGGAAAATCGACTTTGCTTGAGGCGATAGCCGTTGCACATGGATTCAATCCGGAGGGCGGAACTAAGAATTATTGCTTTTCAACGCATGACACGCACTCGGAACTCTGCAATGCTATAACGATTGCAAAAGGGTACAGGAAAGAAAAATGGGGTTATTTTTTAAGAGCGGAAAGTTTTTATAATGTTGCAACACAGGAGGAGGAATATGCCGACTTCGCACATCCTTCGGAGGAGTACCACAATAGGTCGCACGGGGAGAGCTTCCTGAAGATGGTACAGAATAATATACAACCTAACGGACTGTATTTTCTTGATGAGCCGGAGGCGGCATTATCTCCGCAAAGGCAGTTGACGCTGCTGGCTGAGATTTACAGATGCGCAAGCGACGGTGCGCAATTTATTATAGCAACGCATTCGCCGATTTTGCTCGGTATCCCGAATGCCGAAATCTTTAGCTTTGATAATGGAAAAATTCACACCTGCCGGTATGAAGAAACCGAAAGCTACAAGGTTACAGAGCTGTTTATAAATAACCGCAAAAGGTTATTGGAAAATCTGCTGGATTGATGATTTGAATAGATTTTCTTGAGGTGAAAATTATGGATGAAAGTGAAACTGAGAAACTGCTTACAGCGCAAGGGGAGGAGCATACTATGCCTAAAGCCGGTGAAGATGAACAGCCTGCTAAAACGGATATAATTATTTTTCCTGACTTTGAAAAGCTCAAAAATGAGGTTGAGAAGATTCGTACAGAGTTGTCGATGCTTTTACTTGAGCGTGATGAATTGCAGTTTGTCATATGCCGTAATATTGAAAACGGATACACACCTAAGATTGACAACTTGAAGTATAAGGCATAAACACAGACCCGACTGTCGGTTAAATCCGGCGGCCGGGTGTTTTTTCTTTTCGTGGTCGTTTGATTTGCGGCGTTATTGAAGGCAGTTGCTGTTGGAGGGAGGAGGGGAGAGTTGAGCGCCGCCGGTAGAGTCCAAGCGACCGAAAACATTGGTAAAATGACAAGATGACAGCTTTTTCTAAAAGGTATATATAATTTTATTTTTATATACTTTTTTATTATCCTGTCATTCTGTCATTTTGTCACAAGAACTCTTCAGAAGCAATGTTTTTGGGAGCAGTAACAGCAAAAGACCTCGTAGAAGTATTGATTCTGCGAAGTCTTTGGAGCTATTTACGGCTTGTAGTAATCTCGGAAGCAATCTTCCTCAATGTCAAAACCGTAATATGCACGCATTTCAGCGGTCCGCACAGTTATTTTATCGCGCGGGATTCCTAATATTTCTGCGATGGTATTTTCAAAATCAGCTTTTGTGGGAGTGGTGTTGTAATTTGATTTTGCCCAATTGCGAAAGGTGTTGAAAATTACTGCACCGCTGTGCGAAGATTTTAAATCACAGAACTTTACAGCGGCATCATCATAATCAATACCGGCCATTAGGTTTATACAGTGTTCGTTAAAAAACTCAACTATGATATTATTTACAGATTTGTATACTTCAAGGTCCTTTTTTGATGACTCGGGGATAGTATATCTATACCCTCGCTTGACAGCCTCACGCATTGCCATAATCGCCTTGTACACAATCGCATCTTTTTCTGTCAGCAGCTTTTCAAGCAAATCAGGGTCTCGCTCTTCTTCGGGAATTACGTTTTTGCACTGGACAGGGATAAATCGCTCATACACCCAGTCGCCTTTATCGCCGCCGAAAAGCGGTAAAAAGTTTGCACCGAACCAAAATACACCGGTTATCTTCGCAGGGAATGCCTCTTTATATAAAAATCTTATGGGCAATGTCTCGCCGCCGGTTGCATCCTTAAATGTGGCAATTTGGCTTGCCGTTCCAAACTTCATGTCGCCGGAACCGATAAGACGCTTTTTGTAAGCTCTCGAGGGACCTTCTCTTGTTTCAAGGTCGGCAAGTTCTACTACGGCAGAATTCCGTTCGCCCACCAAACTGATGGCAAGGTTACGAATCTGTGTTTTACCGGTGTTTCCTTTACCGTAAACAAGCAAGGCTTTTTTGAATTTATACCCGGGGATGTTGCTGAGCACGACTCCTATTACCTCAAGGAGAACGGTTTTGATGTCATTTCTATCCTTTTCTGAGTAACCGTCGGTCAGAGTATTAAGATATTTATCAAAAATCGGTGACTGAGCAAGCTCCGGGTGCTCGACAAAATTTCCGTTCCACTCAACAGGCATCTGAACAGTACAAAGAGCATCTTTGCTATGAGGCGATAATTTCAGCGTATCCAGGTCCAAAATACCGTTCTGAAAATTTATTATTTGCGGATTGTTGTCAAAATTATCTAGCGGTATTGTATCCATCTCTGTAACCATTAAATCAACAATCTCATTTAATGCAGACATACGGACCAAATCAGAGTCGTAATGCTCCAAAAAGTTTTTAATGTTTCTGAGGATATCTTTTTCTTGTACTAATTTGTACACTCCGGACGCATTATCGTACATGTAAATAAAGCCTTTGTCAGAGTTTTCAATCTTGGCATAAACATATGTATCTTTTTTTAGGAGTTCCTTTGCTACAAAGTTTGTTTTGAATCCCGATACCTTTATGCTCATGCCGCATTTTGTAAATTTTAAAACGTCTTCAAGCTGGGGATATGTATAATTCATTTAAAATCCTTCTTTCTTTTGTTAATTCTTTTTGCTTCCGCCTCGTACACTTCCGGGATGCTCATAGCCCATTCGTACATAATTTGTTCTGCGGTTTCACAATTTTTACATTTTGAGTGTGCTTTGTGTTTTAGCTCTTCAAGCTGTTCCGGTGTGGTGATTTCTTGGAGATTGCAAAGTACAAGGTCATAGGAGTTCTTGAGGCTGCCGTAAGCATTGTCTTTTTTGGTGTGTGAGGTGAGATAATACTGACCGTTTTCGACGATTCTGCCGCCCGGAGTGCTTCCGCTGCCGATTGGTCTGTATCTGTCACCAATTTTTTCATAAACATCCGGAAGAAACCTTTCCATTACTTCTTCAATCGAAAACAGGGAGGTGAAAGTGCCGACGATGCTGTCCTTTGTTCGAGGGTCAATGAGCTTTGAGGTGCCTGCGCTTAATTGTGATTTTTCGGATATATTGCTCGGTAGAACTTTTTTTGGGGATTTGCCACAGCTGACGGTTGTGATATCGTCCATTAACCTGTTTGTATCAATCGGATACCCGTCAAACGAATCCCGCCTGAAAAAGATTTCTTCTTCGCCGCTTTCCGGGTTGATTTTTATCGGCATTACAGCGAGATACATTATTTGGTTTGCATTTGACGATACAGGGTCAAATTCCTCGAAACCGATGCCGTACATTATAGATTTGGCGATTGTTTCGTAGCTTTGAGGGCTGACCGGCTTGTCCAGGTATGTACAAATTCTGTATCGTGGATTATCTTTTGTTGCAGAGAATGTCGTATAATATACCCAGGCAGCATCAAGTTTTGCGAAGTAAGACTGCGTCCTGTCGAGAAAATCGTCTTGGGGATTATCCGCGTCGAGTATCACCAGCTGTCTGTTAATACAACGACGGTTTTTGTGCTCAAAAATTTTATGGCGATTACGCGTGCTATAGCTTATTTCGGTATCCCAGACACACAAGCCGCCGACAATTGCGCCGTTCCCTTTATAATCCATACATCCGGGACACAAGCACATTGCAACAAAATCATCCCATGTAATGTTAATTGTTCTGATGCAAGCATTAAATTTGTCGTTCATCACCGTAACTATCAATTTTAATCATCCTCTTTCTGCCCGTATAGCCGATAGCACAGCTGTTTTTTTCTTTATTCCTCTACTTCTCCAAAAATATCCTCATAGTCTTCCGGAGCGTATTCCTCTGTCCAGTCTTTTGCTTCTTCCTCGTCTAACGGGATAATTCTTTCTCCGCCGTAATATGTATTACCTTTTTCGCACATGTATTTGCTGTTTGGGCCTCCGTCCCCGTGTAAAAAGTATTCTCCTGTTTTCTTGCGATACAATGCTTCTGACACATAATTATAATCGCCGGGCCAAGCATAGCTGTAACAGGCCACGCATTCCGCTGTATCAGTGTCATATTTTTTTCTGTTTATAACGACTTTCATTTTACGTCTTTCTTCCCTTTACCCTGGGAGCAAGGTGATATTAATTTGTGCCCGTGAAAACGAGCGATGGTCTCTGTTACCCACAGAGAAGGGGTCTTATAATTGCGCAATTAATAAGATAGTGTCAAGTCAACCTATGGCAATTACCGTTAATCATTGCTTTATTTAAATGTCAAAACGATGATTTTTGGCTTTTGCTTTTGGTTGTCTGAACACTATAAATATGTTCAGATGAGAAAAGTAAGGCGTAAAAATGGACACTCGACTTGATATTACCGCAAAAAAATAAGTTAATAATCCTTATATATCATAAAATTATTGCTAACGTTTTAGGATTATAGCGGACACTCGCATATAGTTATTTGGCAATAAATCTTGAAAGTTGACATTTGATGATGTAAAATATTAACACAAGGATGTGATGATATGAATGAACCTCATCGTGGAGGACACGGATATTACGGATATAGATTCAATGACAAAACAAAAAAATATGAGATATACCCGGAAGAGGCAATCGTAATACAACTTATTGCACTGATGATGGCAGCCGGATACTCACTTATCGATATTGCTGCCACTCTTAATTTGCTTCAAGTAAAAAGGAGCGACAAAAACAATAAGCCTATTGACGGTAAATGGATTCGGCGTCAATTTGGATTTTACACACGATATAATAAGGACAATCCAAAGCAGGTAGAACCTCATTATGAGAAGTATAACGGGAAAAACGGTTTTCCTTGTGTACTCGGCCAAAATGTTTATTGCATCATCTCAGATTATTTTCAGGACCTCAATGATGGAAAGAATTACAGTAAACGGCAAATATCTTTTGCAAAACAGTTGACATTTGAGGAGGACAGAATGGAGCGTCGTAAAATAGTCATTAGTGACATAAAGAAGGCAGTACCTATTCACACAACCGTAAGAATCGCAGCAAAACGTAAAAAGGATAATAAATAAAAAGATAATTAATAATATTAATAATAATTAAGCCCCTCGACCACGGCATTAAACCGCTTTCGAGGGACTTAGCTGTTTTATTGTTGATACCTTAATAAAGTAAAATAACGCCCACATTTCGTGAGCGTTATTTTTGTAATATTGATTTTAGATGCAGAATGCGGCATAGAGAGGAACGATTTTTTTATTGTCCTCAAAGCCGAAGTTTTTGGCAGAGAGCTTGATTGCATAAGCAGGCTTGTAGGTGTCCATATAGACCTTTAAGCTCTTGGCTCTGGTGTTGTCGGCAGACTTGACCTCAATGGGGATTAGCTGACCGTAACGTTGAATGATAAAATCAATTTCAGCCCCACGCTCGGACTCCCAATAGTAGGTGTGGTAGCCGTTAATGGAAAGCTGCACATTGACATAG
>OIYG01000495.1_pt1 | contig 37932 bp, 33 predicted proteins | sample 1587861 | NCBI WGS metagenome assembly OIYG01 (sample SAMN03283272) | human gut metagenome | biome: human-associated habitat; material: feces | host: Homo sapiens | place: Peru | collected 2012 | reverse complement strand
TAGCACGGGATGACATTATATTTTATTTCAAGTCATTACGGACATATTGCCAACCATCTAAACCTCTAAACCTCACCCACCCCACTTGAAGAAACATACAAAAAATGTTATAATAAGAAACAGAATAAGAATAATAAGAGGAGTATAATATGGTTAAAAACATTGTTAATAAGGCATTTGCGTTTACCCTTGCAGAAACCCTAATTGTAATGGGTATTATTGGTGTGGTTGCGGCATTAACTATTCCAAACTTGAATTCTTCAACAGGTGATAGAGAAAAAGTTGCAAAGGTTAAAAAGATTTATTCAAACTTAAACGATGCAATTGGGCGTGCTCAAGCTGTTTATGGACCAGTTGAGGAATGGGTGAATGGTAAAACTGTAGAACAAAAAAATTTAATATTTTATGAAAGAATAACGGAATTTATGAAAATCCAAAAAACTTGTACTCCTAATACCACTGGGTGTTTTACTAAAAATCAAGGTAATGCCTTAAAATCAGGATTCTCGGAAACGGATACTTTTCAATCTCATTATCAAGTAATTTTAGCTGATGGTATTTCTATTGCGATGTTTCCTTATGAAGATGGTTGTCAAGAGGATGGTTGTTATAATTTCTATGTAGATATTGATGGACCATCAAAAGGTTCTTGTACTTGGGGTAAAGATATATTCGCTTTTGTTGGCGGTTCAAAAGATGGTCTTATTCCTTCATGGGCTTCTTCAAATGCAACACTTCGTTCATATTGTTTTAAATTTGGTAATACTTGTTCTTCTTGGGTTATTCAAAACAATAATATGGATTATATCAAGGCTGATTCAAGTGGTAAATGCCCAAACGGTAAAGTATTGGATTGGACAACAAATACCTCTTGTAAATAGTATCTCTACAATCTTTCAAACCCTGGTGATGTTTGAGGAAGGTTTTGATATCCTTTATTTGCATAGACTGTTTTACGAATGTATTTGTCAGTGTAACCACCTTTTTTAAATAATTGTTTTAAAGTGTTTTCTCTTTGTAACAACGGGTGTTGACGGTCGTTTTGTTCCGGATAAATTTCTAATAATTCACTCCAAACAGCTGCCTCCATTGTCCAAGCGTAAGTTTCTTCTGCTAAAGAGTTGTATTCATCTTGGTGCAAAGCTTCATGCGCTAACAATGCGGCCAACGCTGCAGGCGGAGCATCTGCGTGTCTTGGATTAATGAAAATATATAATTGATTTTTCTTTTTCCAACCTAAAGCATCAAAGTTTTGGTATTCTTCTTTGATTTGACTCAAGTCTTTAAATTGAACTTTTACAGGCTTATCTGTTAGATTATAACCGATTAAAGCCCGTCTTGAAAAATCTGCTGTTGTGTTTTTCATCATATCAAGTGCAACTAGAATAACCTCGTCATTGCTAATTTTTCTATATTCTTTTTTTAATTGATCTATATAAATGTCGTCATATTTTGGAGGATAATTTGAACGAGCTTGTTGTTCAACGACTTCCTCTTTTTTGAAAATAGCGGCATGTGCCATTGAAGGTACAAAAAATGCTATTAATATTGCTAAAATAATTATTTTCTTTGTTTTCATACAATCCTCACCAATTAAGTATAACTATATTATAACTATATTTTTTGTAAATTCAAATTTTTATTTTTGTAACGTTTGTAACTAATTTATATGTTTGTATTATAATAAATTATGGAGGTAGGAATAATGCTAGAAAACGGTTTAATTATAACAGTTGTCGGAATGGGTGTAGTATTCTTATTCTTAACTTTGTTGGTAATTTGTATGAGTTTAATGGCGAAGGTTATCGTTATTATTAACAAATTTATGCCGGAAGTTACAGAAGAAACTGTTCCTGTTAAAGTTAACAGAGCAACTGAAGATGACGTTGCGGTAGCAATTGCTGTTGCAAAAATGAATATGTAATTTATATATTATTAGAAATTTAAAAGGGATAAAAAAATGTCAAAAAAATTAATCAATGTTATGGATACATCTTTTAGAGATGGTTTCCAATCAGTATTCGGCGCAAGAGTGTTGGTAGACGACTTTTTACCAGCATTAAAATCTGCCGTAGATGCAGGTATCAAACATTTTGAAGTTGCAGGTGGTGCTAGATTTCAAGCTCCAATTTTCTTCTGCAACGAAAATGCTTTTGAAACTATGGACAAAATCAGAGAAACAGTTGGTCCTGATATCAAATTACAATCTTTAGCACGTGGTGTTAACGTTGTAGGTTTGAACTCTCAACCACGTGACGTTATTGACTTACACGCTAAAATGTTTGCAAAACACGGTGTAAACGTAATCAGAAACTTTGATGCTTTAAATGATGTTAACAATTTAATTGACTCGGCTAACAGCATTAAAAAATATGGTCTACAACACGAAGTTACAATCACTATGATGGAACTACCATACGGTTGTGAAGGTGCTCACGATGTAGAATTTTACAAACAAGTTTTAAGAAATATCTTAGATGCAGGTATTCCATTTGATTCATTAGCATTCAAAGATGCATCAGGTACTTCTCACCCAAGAAAAGTTTACGATACAGTTAAAATGGCTCGTGAAATGTTAGGTGCTGATATGCCAATCCGATTCCACTCTCACGAAACAGCAGGTACCGGTTTAGCTTGCTACTTAGCTGCTTTAGACGCTGGTGCTGACGGTATCGACTTGTCAATGAAACCGGTTTCAGGTGGTACTGCTCAACCTGATATTATTTCAATGTGGCATGCTTTAAGAGGTACAGAATACGATTTAGGCTTAGACATTAAGAAAATTATGGAAACAGAAGAAATCTTCAAAGAATGTATGAAAGATTACACTGTTTCACCTGTTTCATTAGCTGTAAATCCTATTCTTATCCAAGCTCCATTACCTGGTGGCGCAACAGCTACTACAATTGACCAATTAAAAGATATGGGTATGTTAGACAAATTCCCTAAATTAATTGAAAACATGAAAGAAGTTGTTTCTAGAGGTGGTTTTGGTACTTCAGTTACTCCGGTATCTCAATTCTATGCGCAACAATCATTCTTGAATGCTATTTCTGAACATCCTTGGGAAAAAGCAAACCCAGGTTACGCTAAGATGATTTTAGGTTACTTTGGTAAAACTCCATGTGAACCTGATCCTGAATTAGTTAAATGGGCAGAAGAAAAAACAGGTTTACAACCAACAACAGAAAAAGTTGTCGATATCAATGATAAAGATCCTGAAAAAGGCTTAAAAGCTGCAGAAGAAAGACTTAAAGCAGCAGGTTTGCCTGTAACGGATGAAAACTTATTTATTGCAGCTGCATGTAAAGACGGTAACGCTGACAAAGGTATCGACTTCTTGTTAGGCAAAGGCCACGTTGCAGTAAATAAAGGTCAAAAAGCTACAAAAGGCAATTACGCAAACGGTGCAACCGTTACAGTTAATGGTAAAGACTATGCTGTTAAAATTGAAGGTGATAAAGCTACAGTTAATGGTAAAACTTATGATGTTTCAATTGTTGAAGGCATGAAAGAAGTTGCTGCTTCAGGTGCTTCAAACGGAGCAGGAACAGAAGTTAAATCTCCATTACCTGGTGCAATTCTAAAAGTTATCGCAAGAGAAGGCGATATGGTTGAAGAAGGCGATGTATTGTTCTTAATGGAAGCTATGAAAATGGAAACAGAAATCAAAGCTCCATGTGCAGGTAAAGTTGGCTCAATCAGAGTTGACGTAGGCGCAACAGTTACAGCCGGTCAATTGTTGGTAACTTTGGGCTAGTAGGAGTAAGAAAATGCAATTATTAGAAAGTTTAAAAAGTTTAAATGATATTACAGGTTATGCCAATATGGTTAAAGAGCCTCTACAAGGTGTAAACGGAGTTGAAAACTTCTTACATATGTACGGTTGCATAATCATGTTCGCTGTATGCTTGTTGCTATTATATTTAGCAATTAAAAAGAACTATGAACCATTACTACTATTACCAATCGGTTTTGGTGGTATTTTGGCGAACATTCCGGTAGCCGGAATTGCAGAACCGGGTGGGTTCTTATACACTGTTTACCATATCGGTATTGACGGTGGCTTGTTCCCATTGTTCATCTTTATGGGTGTTGGTGCAATGACTGACTTTGGTCCGTTAATTGCAAACCCTAAGACTGCATTATTGGGTGGTGCTGCTCAATTCGGTATCTTTGGTGCTTTATTGGGTGCATTATTACTTGCAAAATATGCAGGATTTGATTTCGGTTTAGCTGAAGCTGCTTCTATCGGTATCATTGGTGGTGCTGATGGTCCGACTTCAATTTTTGTAACTTCAAGATTGGCTCCTGACTTATTAGGTGCTATCGCAGTTGCTGCTTATTCATATATGGCTTTGGTTCCAATCATTCAACCACCTATTATGAAGGCTTTAACTACAGAAGCTGAACGTAAAATTGAAATGGTTCAATTAAGACACGTTTCAAAACGTGAAAAAATTATATTTCCAATCGTAGTTTTGGGCTTATGTATTATCTTTTTACCAGATGCAACTCCATTGTTAGGTGCTTTGACATTTGGTAACTTAGTAATGCAATGTGGTGTTACAGAAAGATTATCTAAAACATTACAAAATGAATTTATCAACATCGTAACAATCTTGTTAGGTTTGTCAGTAGGTTCTAAACTTTCTGCAGATAAATTCTTAACTTTGGAAACTTTAGGTATCTTGTTCTTAGGCTTGTGTGCATTCTCAATTGCAACAGCTTCAGGTGTATTATTCGCAAAATTAATGAATGTATTCTCACCAAAGAACAAAGTAAACCCATTAATCGGTGCAGCTGGTGTTTCAGCTGTTCCAATGGCCGCTCGTGTAGTAAACAAAGTCGGTTTAGAATCAAATCCTCAAAACTTCTTGTTAATGCACGCTATGGGACCTAACGTAGCAGGTGTAATCGGCTCTGCCGTTGCTGCTGGTATCTTATTAGCTTTATGTGGTTAATGTGATATAATAAATTTGAAATTTGTATAAAAAGGAGATAAAAAATGACAACAAAAGAATTTTTTACTAATTCAGAAGAATTGAAGAAACTTATGTCAGCTGCTCGTGCAACAATCACAGCTCCATTTTTCGGTAACAATGTAGAAAAAATCGAAAACGTAACAGAAGCTTATGAATTGGCACAAGAAAGCTGCGGTACTATTGAATTAACAGGTATGCCTGTTTACGAACCTGAAAAAATCGGTTTACCTGCAGGTGCTAACCAATTATTATTCAATGATGGTACAGTTGTTGGACGTTGTGCAGCAGCTAGAAAAATCGTTGGCGAACCAAACTGCGACTTAAAAGTATTACTTCCTGTAATCCGTGAAGCAGTTTATGGTACTCGTGATAGATTAATGTACAACTGCGAAACTGTTGTAGGTCTTGATAAAGACTTTATGATTAAAGCTCACTTATTGATTCCTGAAGGTTTCGAAAACATTATGTACTCTTGGATGTTGAACTTCCAATACTTTAACGAAGAATACAAAAAAATGTACGCAGATTCTAAAGATATTCCAGAAGGCGATATTTACGTATTCTCAGATCCTGACTGGTCACACCCAGACTTCCCATATGGTTTAACATTCTTTGATCCAGAACACAACTGTGCTGCAATCTTAGGTATGAGATACTTTGGTGAACACAAAAAAGGTACATTGACATTAGCTTGGGGTTCAGCTGCTCGTAACGGTTACGCTTCTTGCCACGGTGGTATGAAACGTTACAACTTAGACGGCGGTAAATCATTCCAAGTTGCTGTATTTGGTCTATCAGGTTCTGGTAAATCAACAATTACACACGCAAAACACGACGGAAAATACGATATTACTGTATTACATGATGATGCATTCATTATTAATACAAAAGACAAATACACAATCGCTCTAGAACCTGCATACTTCGATAAGACAGCAGATTACCCTATCGGTTGTGAAGACAACAAGTATATCTTAACTCAACAAAACGCTGGTGCTATTATGAAGGAAGATGGTCTTGTATACTCAGTTACAGAAGATATCAGAAACGGTAACGGACGTGCTGTTAAGTCTAAATTATGGTCACCAAACAGAGTTGATAGAATTGATCAACCAATCAATGCTATTTTCTGGTTGATGAAAGACCCTACAATTCCGCCTGTAGTTAAATTATCAGGTGCTTCTTTAGGTGCCGCAATGGGTGCAACTCTTGCTACAAAACGTACATCAGCTGAAAGACTTGCTGCTGGCGTTGATCCAAACGCTTTAGTTGTTGAACCATACGCTAACCCATTCAGAGTTTACCCTCTATCAATGGATTACGAACGCTTTAAACACTTAATCGAAGACGGTGTTGATTGCTACATCTTGAATACAGGTGAATTCATGGGTACAAAAGTTAAGAAAGAACACACTTTGGGCATTATTGAATCTATCGTTGAAGGTTCTGCTAAATTCCATAAATGGGGCAACTTAGATGACATCCAAATTATGGATATAGAAGGCTTTGACGCTTCTTTTGATAACAAAGAATTCGCTGAACAATTCAAAGCTCGTATGCAAGACAGAATTGCATTCGTAAAATCAAGAGAAACTGAAAAGAATGGTATCGATAAATTACCTGCAGATGCTCTTGAAGCACTTGAAAACGTTGTTAAACAAGCGTAGTTTGTATAACAAATACTATTTAGGGCGAGTTTCGTTTAAACGAAACTCGCCCTATTTTTTTCAAAAATTTGCCCAGATAGATAATGAAAAAATAATTTATTGTAAATAGAATGTAAGAGTTTAAAACATATAATAAAGGAGAGAAAATGAAATCAGTAGCGACATTAGAATTGCAGTATGCACATAGATTTTACGGTTTTAAAGGAGAGGCTCAATATCTTCATGGGCATAGTGGTATTTTGACAATTGAAGTAGAAGATACCATAAATAAAGGCGTTAATATGGTTTTTCCTTGTAATGAAATCAAGAAAACAGCTTGGGAACTTCTTCAAAACTTTGATCACGCTTTAATTTTAAGGGAGGATGATCCGTTATTGCCTGTAGTGCTTGAAGTGTACGAAAAGCAGGGCATTAAAAACGGTGCGCCTACTAATCAAATGAAAGGACTAGCCTTCAAAACAGAGTTGGCTACTGCCTATCCCGATAGTCGTTTGATTGTAACCAAGGAAACAATGACTGCAGAGGGAATGATAGATATTGTTTATGAATTGTTGAAGGATAAGTTAAATATTTCAAAAATTACATTCGTAAGTGGCGTAAATACTGCAACAGAGGAATATCAAGTACGTAAAAATTTAATTGAGAGATGTCCTTTATGTGGCATTGCATTAGATAAAAATGGAGTTTGTCCAAAATGTGGGTATAAAAAGCCATAAAATATAAAAAATTAAAGGTCAGCACTTAAAAAAAATAAGTACTGACCTTTTTTTTGTGTAAAAATCTAAAACCCGTATACAGCCTGTCACTTCCCTGTTTTTTGTAATGAATGAGCTATTTTTACTAGCTTTGAGGTGTTCATGTCCGTAAAAATACGTACGTAAAAATACGTACGTTTTAAAACAGACAAAATGTGGAATAAAATTTGATATAATAAAAATCTAAAATTGGAGATGTTATCTCTTGCGTTTTTGCGAAAAATAAATCATAATTAAATTAAAAATATGGAAAAAGAATATGACTGAAAATATTGAAAATAAAGCCTCTTAACTTTACAGTGGGGGAAAAACTCTAGTCGTAATGCGACTTTTAGACTTAATAAAAAGGAGTCTAATATGATGTCATTGTTGCGTAGAATAAAAACATTCTGTCGCCATGAATTTAGTTCAGAATCTCATGTTGTAGTGCCCCTGAAACGAGTTTAGGATGACATAAGATTTTTTTACCTTAAGTGAGTCTTTAAAATTTCGCTTTATAAATTTTAATAATGACTGAAAATGTTTAGTCACCATGATAAACTAATTTTATTATGAGTACTCCTTACGTACCTTTACACTTACACACCGAATATTCATTATTAGATGGCGCAATTCGTATTAATGATTTGTGCAAATTTAGTGTGGAAAACGGTTTTCCGGCTGTAGCAATTACCGATCACGGTGTAATGTACGGCGATATGGAGCTTTATGAAACTACGTTATTGAAATACAGTGGTGAACAAAAGCTTAAGCCTTTATTAGGTTGCGAATTTTACGTTCATAACGGCGATATTTCAGAACGTGACAAAATGAACAACCCTTGTTATCACTTAGTTTTAATCGCTAAAAATAACATAGGTTATCAAAATATTATCCGCTTAACTTCCGTTGCTTGGTGTGACGGTTTCTATATGCACCCTCGTATTAATTGGGAGCTTTTACAAAAGCATCATGAAGGTTTAATCTGTCTTTCAGCTTGTCTTGGTGGTGAAGTTTTACAAAATCTTTTACACAAGGAACCTGAAAAAGCTCGTGAAGTCGCAAAGCGTTACAAAGATTTATTCGGTGAAGATTATTACATTGAACTTCAAGATCATGGTTTAGAAGATCAAAAACGAACAAACCCTGAACTTATTGCAATTGCCAATGAACTTGGTATTGAAATGGTTATTACAAACGACTCTCACTATTTAAAAAAAGAAGATGCCGACATGCACGATACTTTATTGTGTATGAATACAAACTCTGACAAAGATGATCCTAACCGTTTTCACTTTGAGGGTAATGAGTTCTATGTTAAAACTCCTGAGCAATTAAGAGAGTCTTTCAGTTGGTTAGACCAAGAAACTTTTGACAGATGTATTGCAAATACCGTAAAAATTGCAGAAGGTTGCAACGTGAAGATTGAAAAAACTGATGCACTTCCTGCTTACGAAGTACCCGCAAATCATACAACTGAAAGTTATTTTGAATATCTTGTAATCGAAGGGTTAAAAAAGCGTTACGGCGGAATTTCCAAGGAATTAAAAGAACGTGTTGATTATGAAATGAAGGTAATTGAAGATATGGGCTTTACTGCTTACTTCTTGATTACTTGGGACTTTATTCACTACGCAAAAACACACGGTATTCCGGTAGGTCCTGGGCGTGGTTCTGCCGCAGGTTCGGTTGTTGCTTATGCGCTTGAAATTACAGATTTGGATCCAATCGAACATAAACTCTTGTTTGAAAGATTCTTGAATCCTGAACGTTTCACAATGCCCGATATTGATATCGACTTTTGTATTGAACGTCGTGGTGAAGTTATTGATTACGTAACTAAAAAATACGGCGAAGACAAGGTTTGTCAAATTATCACCTTCGGTACATACGCAGCAAAAGCTGCTGTAAAGGGCGTTGCTCGTATTTTGAAAATTCCGTTTGCAGATAGTAACAGAATTGCAAGTTTAATTCCGTCAGAACCAAAGACTCACATTGATGATGCGTTACAAGAAGGTATGGAGCTTCGTGTAATGTATGATAACGATGAGCAAATCGTTATTGATCCAATAGAGGGTAAGACTGTCGGGGTTAAAAAATGGATTGATTTGGCTCGTGGTATTGAAGGCATTAAGAATAATACAGGTACTCACGCAGCAGGTGTAATTATTGCGCCAAAGCCTTTAGACCAAATTTTGCCTGTAAGACCTTCAAAAGACGGTATTGTTCAAACAGGCTATCCGCCACACGCTGTAACAGAGTTCTTAAGCCTTTTAAAAATGGACTTTTTGGGCTTACGAAACTTAACAACTATTTATAAAACATTAGATGCAATCAAAAAACGTCAAGGAATTGAGGTTGATATTAACCACATTCCACTGGATGACAAGCCTACATATCAAATGCTTATGGCAGGTGATACAGACGGTGTATTCCAGTTGGAATCAGCCGGCATGAAGAACCTTGTTAAACGTTTAAGACCTGACGTATTTGAAGATTTAGGCGCCTTGGTAGCTTTGTTCCGCCCAGGTCCGTTGGATTCGGGCATGGTTGACAAGTTCGTAGACAGAAAACACGGTCGTGTTGCGATTACTTATCCGCATCCTGACTTAGAACCTGTTTTAAAAGATACATACGGTACAATCGTATACCAAGAACAAATTATGCAGGTGTTCCAAATTCTTGCTGATTACTCATTAGGTCAAGCCGACATGGTTCGTCGTATGATGGGTAAAAAGAAAATCGATGAGATGCAAAAGCAAAAGGGTAAGTTCATTGAAGGTGCGGCAAGGCACGGAATGGCGGCAAAAGATGCTACTGCTTTATTTGAAGATATTGAAAAGTTCGCATCTTACTGCTTTAACCGAAGTCACTCTGCTGCATATGCTTTTGTTGCATATCAAACAGCTTACTTGAAGTGTCATTATCCTGTAGAATATATGGCTTGCTTGCTTTCAAGTGTTTCAAACGACCAAGAAAAAACTCAATTATATATTGAAGAATGTAATAAAAAAGGTATTCAAGTTTTACCGCCGGACATTAACAAGTCATTTGCTGAATTTGCGCCCGATGGTGATGATATCCGTTTTGGTTTAGCTTCAGTAAAACAAGTTGGTGAAGTTGTTGTTGAAATGATTATCAAAGAGCGTGAAGAAAACGGTGAATTCACTTCAATCTATGATTTCTGCAAGCGTATTGATCCGAAAGCTACAAACAAACGTGTTTTAGAAGGATTGATTAAGTCAGGTGCCTTCTCAAATCTTGAAAAATCAAGAAAACAATTATTAGAAAACCTTGAATACATCGTAAATACAGCAAATAAAGAGGCTAAAGCAAAGGAATTAGGTCAAACAAGTTTGTTTGCAGGATTAGAAGACAATGAAGATTTTGCAGGGACTCAATTCCACCTTGCAGGTTCTGATGAAGAGTTTTCTAACAAAGAGCTTCAAGCGTTCGAAAAAGAATTCTTAGGGTTCTACGTATCTTCTCACCCATTGTCGTCAATTATGGACAAAATGCAATTCTTGATGTCACACAAAATATCAGAAGTTAAAGAACTACCGCCTGACAAGGTTGTAACTCTTTGCGGACTTGTTACAAGTGCCAGAAAAATTCCGTACAAAAAAGATCCTTCAAAATTCTTGAAAACGATTACAATGGAAGATTTGACAGGTAAAATTGAAGCTATTTGTTTCCACCAAAAAATCGGACAATTTGATAGCTTTATGGAACCTGAAATGAGAATTATCATTACGGGAAAAGTTAGTTACAGAGAAGGTTCTGACGAACCTAACATCATTATTGACGATGTTAAACCTGTTGATAATGCAAATATATTCATGATTTCTCTAAAAGAAGAAATTCCATACGAAGAACTTGTTGCCTTAAAAGATGGTTTAGCAAAGCATTCAGGTGGTGATCCCGTTGTAATTAAAGTTATTGAAGATGGTGTAGAAACAAAAATTGCATCATCTCCAACTTTTTGGGTTACTTCATCGAATGATTTGGCACATTCCGTAAAATCTGTTATTAAGCGTGATATAGACGTTGAAATTAAATCTATTGAAGAAAAGCTTTAATATTGTAGACTTTAAGGTAATAAGGTAATAAGTCATTTATAGACTTTTAATCGTTTTTTCACAAAACGTTACGTAGGGCTTGCAATTCAAGATTTTTTATAATAAACTGTTCCATGTCAGAAAACTCACGTTGAATATGAATTTCCAATAGGCTTAAGCAGCTTTTATTTTGGCGTATTCAAAAAATATAAAAGAAAAGATAGTAGTATTACTTTATAAGGAAGGTAAAAATGTCAAACGAAGAAAAATTAGAACAAACTGAAGTTGTAGAAGAAGTATCAGCTGAAGCAACTGCAGATGAAACTACAGAAGAAGCTCACGAAGAGTTTGAAGATGTAGCAAGAGAAAAAGGCGAAAGAAAACAACGCTCTCGTCGTAAAAAAATCGAAACTCAAGAAGAAAAACCGGTTTCTGAATGGCAAGAACGTGTAGTTCAAATCAGACGTGTAACAAAAGTAGTTAAAGGTGGTAAAAAATTAAGCTTCCGTGCTGTTGTTATCGTTGGTAATCAAAAAGGTCAAGTAGGCGTAGGTTGTGCTAAAGCAGCTGAAGTTATTATCGCTATTCAAAAAGCTATTGCTGACGGACGTAAAAACTTAGTTAACGTTCCAATTTTCAAAACAACTATTCCACACCCAATTAAAGGTGTTTCTGGTGCAGGTGCAGTTATGTTAAGACCGGCTGCTCAAGGTACCGGTATTATCGCTGGTGGTGCTGTTCGTTCAGTATTAGAACTTGCAGGTATTGAAAATATCTTATCTAAATCTCAAGGTTCTAAATCACCTCTTAACGCAGCAAATGCAACTTTAGACGCATTACAAAAATTAACTCCATTCTCAGACGTTGCTAAAAGACGTGGTTTGACAATGGCAGAATTATTAAATTAGTAAGCTGTCTAATTTCGTTATTACTTTGATTATTGTAAAAAAGGATTATAAAAATGGCTAAAACAGAAACAAAAAAAGTACAAATTAAATTAGTTGGTAGCTTAATCGGTGCTTCTCCTGCTCAAAGAAAAGTAGTTGCAGCATTAGGCTTACGCAAAATGAACCAAGTTGTTGAACATGCTCCAAGCGCAACAATCATGGGTATGGTTAACAAAGTATCTCACTTAGTTAAAGTTGTAGAATAATTTAGAAAGAAGGATAAATAATTATGATTACATTAGAAGATTTAAGACCTGCAGAAGGTTCTACAAAAAAATCAAAAAGATTCGGACGTGGTCGTGCATCTGGTCACGGTAAAACATCTTGCCGTGGTGCTAATGGTGAAGGTCAACGTGCCGGTAGAAGCTCTAAAAGAGGTTTTGAAGGTGGTCAAATGCCATCATACAGACAAATGCCTAAATTAAAAGGCTTTAAATTAATCAACCAAATTAAATATGCTGAAATCAACGTAAGCGCTATCGAAAGATTATCTATGGATGAAATTTCTTTAGAAGCTTTAAAAGAAGTTAAAAAAGCTCACCCTTCAACTCAAGGTTTAAGAGTTATGGGTAACGGAGAAATCAAAAGAGCTGTTACAGTTAAAGCTGCTTATGTAACTCCATCAGCTAAGGAAAAAATCGAAGCTGCAGGCGGAAAGGTTGAATTAGTTTAATTATGCAACAAGGTAAAATGAGAATGCCGACATCTGCTGACTTAATGTCAATGTGGAATGCTTCAGGGTTAAAAAGTAAAATTATATTTACTGTTTTAATGATTGCTGCCTTCCGTTTTGGTGTTCAAATGCCTGTGTTCGGTATAAATAACACTATTTTCTCAAATATCGCAAGTGGCAATAATTTAATCGGATTCTTAGATTTATTTTCAGGTGGTGCCTTAGGTAAAGTTTCTATCTTTGCTTTAGGTATCGGACCTTTCATCACAGCATCTATCATTATCCAATTGATGGCTGTTGTTATCCCTTCTTTAGAAAAACTTCAAAAAGAAGAAGGTGAAGCAGGTCGTAGAAAATTATCTCAATACACTAGAATTTTTACAGTAATCTTGGCAGCGTTTCAAGCTGTAATCTTTATGGTGTATATGAATCACTTACCGGGGGCTATTCTTCCGGGGATAAATCCGATTATGTTCTATATTAGTTCAGTTGCAGTTCTTACTGCTGGCTCTGTTCTTGTAATGTGGCTTTCTGAACTTATTACTGAAAAAGGTATCGGTAACGGCGGTTCGTTGATTATCTTTGTTGGTATCATTTCAGGTATCCCAATTTATTCATCTAGAACTGCACAAATGGTAGCTAGAGATTCATCTTTAGGATTTGGCTTATTTATGTTACTTCTTATCTTCTTTGCAACAATGGTTGTAATCGTTGTTATGCAAGAAGCTGTAAGAAAAGTTACCATTATTAATCCAAAACGCCAAGTTGGGAACAAGGTTTACGGTGGTGTTAACACATTCATTCCGTTTAAACTTAATCCGGGTGGTGTTATGCCAATTATCTTTGCTATTGCGATTTTGTTATTTCCAACAACAGCTTTAAGTTTAGTTGGTCAAGCTAACTTACCGGCTGGTTGGATTAAAAATTCAGTTATGGGCTTGACTCAATTCTTAAGTCCGGACGGAATTCCGTATTACATCATATATTTCTTGTTAATATTTGCGTTGACATTCTTCTATGCATCAATTATGCCAAATATGCAACCAAAAGATATTGCAACTAATTTGAAAAAATACGGTTCTTCAATTCCGGGTATTAAACCCGGTAAACCAACAGCAGAAGCTTTGGACAAAATCTTAAGTAAAACAACTTTCATCGGTGCTATTGCTCTAGGATTGATTGCGTTGGTTCCGTCATTTGCATCTTATGCTACAAACATCAAGACTTTGCAAGGTATCGGAGCTACATCATTAATCATCATGGTTGGGGTTGCTTTGGATTTAATTAACCAAGTACGCTCTCACTTGTTGGCTAGAAACTACGAAACATTCTTGAAACAATAGAATATAATATAAAGGAGTACTTTTTAAGTGCTCCTTTAATTTTTTAATTAAGGATAGATGTGTTTATGAAAAAATTTATTAATATTATTGCTTTTGTTTTAGCTTTTTTAATTATCGGATTTATGCTTGTTCCTGTAAAGACAGTGAATAAAAACTCAAAAGTTTATGTTGAACATGAATGGGATACTCTTGATACCGTAGTTTTGGGTTCTCAAAAAATGCTTACTGTTCCTTCAGTTCATAAATCAATTCTAGGTTACGGGTATATTATAAAGAATGAAGCTCAAATGAAGACTGAAGTGGGTAAACCTATTCAACAAGTTAACCCTGCATTGTATTCAGGTATTTCTCAACAAGCCGATAATATTGCAAGAGAATTAAAAAGCAAAAATGTTAATGTACAAAGATTGAATCCGGAAGTTTTAGATGCGGCAGAAATGCAATATATGAAGTATGTTCAACAAGGTAACAACTTCTTATTCCCTAAAAATTCATTCGTTGTAATCGGTAATAATGTAATTGAATGTGCTACACGTGCTCCAATGAATGATAAAAACAGATTTATTGTAAGACGTATTTTAAAACCATTAACAAAAGAAGATCCGTCAATCAGATACATTGCGGCTCCAATTCCTTCTCCATCATTTCCTGATAAAACTTTATATATAGAAGGTAATGATATTTTAGTAGACGGTACAAATGTTTATGTTGGACATTCAGGAAAAGGTACAAGCTCTTCAGGTGTAAGATGGTTGCAATCAGTTTTGGGTTCAAATTACAAAGTTTATAGTATAGATATAGCAGGATATAGACATTTAGATGACGTTTTAACATTGATTAGACCAAAATTGGCAGTAAGAGTTATTGGTGCAATTATGAGCGATATGCCAAAACCTCTTGCAAATTGGGATTTTATCGATGTAACTCCTGAAGATGCAAAACAATATGCTTCAAGCATTATGGTAGTCGGTCCAAACAAAGTTTTAGTTGATGAAAGATTTGAAAGTCTGATTACAGAATTGAGAAACAGAAATGTTGACGTAACTTCTGTTCCATTTGACGACATTGCTGATATGGGTGGTGGTTTGGGTGATTTCTATGTTCCGCTTAGAAGAACTTATGATCAAGAAATCAACTCTGTAAAATTGAATAAAGAGTTCTTTATGGAAAAAGGTAATGAAATTGTGGGAACTGTAAAAACATTCAACTACGCAGAATTTTTCACAAATATTCAAACTTTAGTTACTGAAAAAATCAGTACACTAACAAATAAGTAACAAAAAAGAGGGCGAAAGCTCTCTTTTATTTTTATTAAAAATTTGATTTTTATATATTTATAGTATGATAAATATATAACCAAAGGAGATAAAATGGAAAGCACAACAAGAAATAAAATTTTAAGTTACGTTCCAACAGTAATTGAAGCTTCTTCAAGAGGTGAACGTTCTTTTGATATTTTTTCAAGATTACTAAGAGAAAGAATTATTTTCTTAGGCGATGAAATTGATGATGAATTAGCAAACTCAATTGTTGCTCAAATGTTGTTATTAGATAGCGAAAATCCTGAAAAAGATATCATGTTATATATCAATAGCCCCGGAGGGGTAATTACTGCAGGTATGGCTATTTATGATACTATGCAATTAATCAAGGCTGATGTTCAAACAATTTGTATTGGTGAAGCAGCATCAATGGGTGCATTTTTGCTTTGCTCAGGTACAAAAGGTAAGAGAATGGCTTTACCAAGTGCAAGAATTATGATTCACCAACCTTTAGGCGGTGCTCAAGGTCAAGCAACTGATATTGAATTAGAAGCAAAAGAAATTTTACGTATGAAAAAAATGTTAACAACAATTATCGCTGAAAATTCAGGCCAAAAAGTTGAAAAAGTTGTAGAAGATTGTGAACGTGACCACTATTTATCAGCTCAAGAAGCTATGGAATATGGTTTGATAGATAAAGTTTTGATGTCAACTCACGATAATAAATAAAAATTTTAATAAAAAACTAAAAACATGCAAAGGAGCGGGTTTCAGCTGAAACCCGCTCCTTTGTTGTATATTTGCAGACGAAATATATAAATATGTATATACAATCTTAACAAAACTTAACAACATGCTCAAAACATGGCAATTATTGGGTTTGGGAATACTTTATATAAATGTAAGGTTCAAAAAGGTTAAGGTTTTAAAAGAACGAACTAGGAAAATAAGGTAAAAATAAAAGTTATCGTTCTAGAAATTTTAAAGTAGTAAACAAAGCAAATAACGTAAGTTAAGAAAATTTGGTTAGTTAAAATAAAAATAACTTTGGTTAGGGGTTAGAAAAAATGTCTTTATTAATTTTATTTCACAGAAAAATGTCATTAAAACAACAAATCAATGACAAAAACTATCAATTAATGCAAAAGAAACAAGAGTTGTATGATCTACAATCATACACAGCAGCAATCGCAGATGGCAGTGTATCAATGAATGATTTAACAACATCACCAGCATCAATGTTTGGCAATATGAGCCAATATATGGTAGGATCTCACAACTATGCAATGAATGCCGCACAACAAAATATGGCATACTTACAAGGAACAAACCAAATCGGTCAAGTAAGTGCAGATGCAACAGCACAAAACCAATACCAAATGGCAGTGTTCAAAAATTTATATGACCAACAAAAAGCACAATACCAAAAAGCAGAAGAAGCAAAATTACAAGTAAAAAATAAACAAATTGATAATGAATGCTTAAAGTTAGAACAACAATTAAAACAATTAGAAGCAGAATATCAAGCAATCGGTTCAACAGTAGATAAATACGCAAGTGAATGTGCACCAAAATATGCATAAGGAATCGAAAGACAAATTCTAACTTCTACCAACCAACCAATCAATTATTCTAACTAACAAAAACATTTTTCAAAAACCAACCAAAACGACAAACCAAAAATAACTAAAAATAACCAAAACCAAAGAAAAGACTTTATGACCACCGCAAGGTGGTCTTTTTATTAATGATGTTTAGAGGTTTTGAAGGATTAGTAATAAAATATTATGTCATTGTGAAACGTTTGTTATTGTTAGAATAAATACGTTAAAAATGTTTTCTGTAAACCCGATATTTCATGATGATATAAAGTTCTAATTTACCCCTCATCTAACATTTATTGACATAATCTCTTTTATAACGATATTAAAATTATATAAATATTCTAAGAAATCCTAATTTTTAGTATATATTTATAATATAGAAATTACATAATCTAATTAGGAGAAATAAAATAATGATACATCCATCAGCAATCGTTCATGAATCAGCAAAAATCGCAGAAGATGCATTCATTGGACCAAATGTCGTTATCGGTGAAAATGTTACTATTGGTAGCGGAACAAGAGTAATTGCAAATGCTTATATTGAATTTGCAGAAATTGGTAAAAATTGTACAATCAGCCCATTTGCAACAATCGGTTCTGAACCTCAAGATTTAGGTTACAAAGGTGAACCAACAAAAGTTGTTATCGGTGATGAAGTAATTATTAAAGAAAATGCAACAGTACACAGGGGTGCAGCTTGTGGTGATTTCACAACTCGTATCGGTAACAAATGTTTGTTAATGGCTGGTACTCACGTTGCTCATAACTGCGTTTTAGCGGATCAAGTTATTATGGCTAACTTAGCAACTTTAGGCGGTCACTGCCACGTAGGTTTTGGTGCTTGGTTAGGCGGTATGACTGTATTCCACCAAAACGTTAGAATTGGTGATATGGCTATAATTAGTGGTTTCTCAGCTTCAAGACAAGATATCTTACCATACTCTAAAGGTGATGGCAGACCTCCTGTTCCATCAGGATTGAATGTTGTTGCTATGCGTAGACGTGGTGTTTCTAAAGAAGATAGAATTAACACAAACGAAGCTTTCAAACTTCTTGTATCTCCTGAATATAACACTACTCAAGCAATCGAAAAAATTAAAGAAACTATTCCGATGAATGAATATATCGAAAATATGATTAAATTTATTAAAGAATCAAAACGTGGTGTTCTTTTAAAATCTCACAAAACAGGTCATCACACATTAGAAGCGGAAGATGTTGCTGAAGAACCTGTTTTAGCTAACGTGTAAACTTAACTTATACAATATATAAATACTGAAACGGCGCCTGATTGAAATTCAATCAGGCGCCGTAAAATATGCGGTTAGGTTGATTTATCAACTTAACCGCATATAGTTATTTAGTAATTAATTGCTCTTTAGTATATAGACGACTTATGCAAAATATCTCTTCAATAGCCCATCGAAACCTCTGCCGTGGCGAGCTTCATCTTTAGCCATTTCGTGTACTGTATCATGGATTGCATCAAGGTTAAGTTCTTTAGCTCTTTTTGCGATTTCCATTTTACCGGTACAAGCACCACATTCAGCTTCTGCTCTCATTTCCAAGTTTTTCTTTGTTGAGTCAGTGATTACTTCACCTAATAATTCAGCAAATTTAGCTGCGTGTTCTGCTTCTTCAAATGCATATCTTTTGAATGCATCAGCGATTTCAGGGAAGCCTTCTCTTTCAGCAACTCTAGACATTGCTAGGTACATACCAACTTCTGTACATTCGCCGTTAAAGTTTTCTCTTAAACCTTGTAAAACTTCTGCATCAACGCCTTTTGCTACGCCAACTACGTGTTCTGTAACGTAAGTTTTTTCGCCTTCTGAGGCTTTATTAAATTTGCTTGCAGGAGCTCCGCATTGAGGGCATTTTTCAGGAGCTTCATTACCCTCGTGAACATATCCGCATACTGAACATATAAATTTCATATCGTATTCCTTTCTTGTTTCATATTAACATGCCAATTATAATATATAAAAAATCAATTGGCAAGAGGTTTATTAAGAAATATGAAAATAATTATCAGTTTCTACTAAGATAATACTTCTTTGTATGTTTTGAAGTGAGCTTTGCAAACTTCTATAAGCTTTTCTTTTCCGTGTTTTGATATGAATTTTGCTGCGGCATCTTTTACTATTGAGTTACAACCTTTTGGAAAATCACAACCATAATTAAGTTCCATTTGCTTTATTTTTTGAACAAAGGTTGCTCTGGCTAAAACGCTTGCTGCAGCTACGGCAATGTCACTTTCTGCTCGAACCATTTGTTCAAGTCTGATGGTTTGTCCTCGTTTTTGAAGTGCATTTTTGATTAAACTTTCATCGCCAAATTTGTCTGATAATGCGTATTCGCACATGTTTTTTTCTAAAATATTTTCAATAGCTTTTGCATGTCCCCAAGCAAGTAATTTGTTTAAGTTTGCAAAATTTTTATATAATTCGTTGTATTTAGGGTTTCCGATTGCAATTACTGAATATACGGCATGCTTTTTAATTTGCTCTGCCATTTCTAAAATTCTTTTATCCGTAATTGTTTTTGAATCTCTAATTTTTAGTTCAGCAAAAAGTTTGGCTGTTTTCTCGTCTACCATAACGCCTGCAATGACAAGCGGTCCAAAGAAATCGCCTTTTCCTGATTCGTCTGTTCCAATGTGTGTAATAAATTTTTCTTCCATATTAAAATCTTAACATATATTTGAAAATTTGCCATATTTTAAGTAAAATTAATGAAAAGAGGTAGATTTTATGATAAAAGTTGCAGTTTGCGGTGCAAACGGAAGAATGGGACAAGAAGTTGTTAAAGCGGTTAATTCAGATGCTGGAACCGAATTGGTTGCAAAAATTGATATTGTGAACGGTGAATTCTCTTCAATTGAAGAGGCTCATAAATCGAAAGAAATTGATATTTTAGTCGATTTTACACAACCAAAATCAATTTATGAAAACGCTTTATATTGTTTGAATAATGGTATTAATATTGTAATTGGTACAACAGGTTTGAAGGATGAACAAATTGAAGAATTAAAACAACTTTCTGAAAAGAATAAAGTTGCTTGCTTTATTGCTCCAAACTTCTCAACAGGTGCCGTTTTAATGATGAAATTCGCTCAAATGGCTGCAAAATATTTTGATAATGCTGAAATTATTGAACTTCATCACAATCAAAAGAAGGATGCACCTTCAGGTACAGCAGTAAAAACAGCGCAACTTATGGCAGAGGCAAACAAGTCGTTTACAACAGGAAATTGCGAAGAAACAGAAACTATTGAAGGCGCAAGAGGCGCAAATTCATACGATAATATTCACATTCATTCGGTTAGAATGCCTGGTTATATGGCTTCTCAAGAGGTTTTATTTGGCTCTGACGGGCAAATTCTTTCAATCAGACATGATTCAACAAATAGAACTTGCTATATGCCTGGGGTTATGATGGCTGTAAAATATGCATATGAACACAAAAACTTTACTTACGGATTAGATAACATTTTATAATTTAAAGGAAACATTTGAAATGAGAAAACCAAGACTTGCCGTTTTAGGGGCAACAGGAGTAGTTGGAAGACACATCTTAGAAATCTTAGAACAATTAAAAGTACCTTATGAAAGCATTAAACTTTTGTCAAGTGCAAAAAGTGCCGGTTCAAGATTGAATTTTGATGGCGTTGAACGCATTGTAGAAGAAGCAAAACCTGAATCTTTTGACGATGTAGATATAGTTTTAGCATCTGCAGGAGCTTCAACAAGCAAGAAATTTGCACCTGAAATTGTAAAACGTGGTGGACTTATTATTGACAACTCAAGTGCATTCAGAATGGAAGAAAAAATTCCTTTGGTTATTGCAGGTGTAAATGATGAAGATTTGAAAGAACACGCAGGAATTATTGCAAATCCAAACTGTTCAACTTCTCAATTGATTCTGGCTCTAAAACCATTGCATGAACTTGCAACTATTAAAAGAATGATTGTTTCTACATATCAATCAGTAAGTGGTGCAGGACTTGCTGCAATTAATGAATTGAAAGAAAATACAAAGGCAAGACTTGAAGAAAAACCTTTTACACCTGTGAAATTCACTCAAGAAATTGCATTCAACTGTATTCCGCAAATTGATGAATTCTGTGAAAACGGTTATACAAAAGAAGAAATGAAGGTTACAAACGAAACAAGAAAGATTATGCATTTTTCTAAAGATTTACCTATTTCTTGTACAGCTGTCAGAGTTCCAGTTTTTGTAGGTCATTCGGAAGCAATTGATCTTGAATTTGAAAAACCGATTGATGTTGCAACAGCAAGAAATGCATTAGCAAACGCTTATGGATTAGAAGTTGTTGATGATATTAAAAACAAAGTATTCCCAACAGCTATTCAAGCCGAAGGAAAAGATCCTGTATATATCGGAAGAATCAGAAAAAATATTGCATTTGAAAACGGTCTATCTTTCTGGTGTGTAGGTGATAACCTTAGAATTGGTGCAGCTTTAAATACAGTAAGAATTTGCAAACGTGTAATAGAAATGGGGTTATTCTAATGGGAAAACTCGTTACACAAGATGATATTGTTGCAATCGTTAGAGATTTGCAAAGAAAAGGTAAAACAGTTGTAACAACAAACGGTTGCTATGATATTTTGCACGTAGGACATGTAAGATACTTGCAAAAAACAAAAGAAGTTGCAGATGTTTCAGTTGTAATGTTAAATTCAGACGTTTCTGTTAAGAAAAATAAAGGGGAAAATCGCCCTATAAACACTGAATTAGACCGTGCTGAAATATTATGTGCTTTATCTTGTGTCGATTATGTGGTAATATTTGATGAGAAGTCACCTTGCGAGTTGTTAGATCGTATAAAGCCGGACTTTCATACAAAAGGGGCAGATTATACCCTGGAAACACTTCCAAAAGAAGAAAAAGATGTGATTTTGAAAAACCATATAAATGTAAAATTCATTGAATTTGTTCAAGGAAAATCAACCACATCGACAATAGAAAAAATGAAACATTCATAATTATATAAAAGGAGAACAAAAGAATGAAGGAATTTTCAGTAGAAGAAATTTCGCAAATCGTAGGCGGTATGCTAACAAAAGTTGAAGATGCAAAAATTCAAATGATAGCACCACCATTGCTATGTGATGAACATATGTTAGCTTTAGCATTAAGTGAGGAAGAAATCGGAAACGTAGCAAAATCAAAAGCAAAAGCTGTTTTAGTTCCATTAGGAGTAAATCTTGAAGGCGTTACAACTATTGAAGTTGAAAGACCAAGACTTGCTATGATGAAATTATTAACATTATTCTACGAAGAACCTAGAGTTAACGATGGCTACCACCCATCTGCAGTTATTCACCCAGAAGCTAAAGTTGCAGAAAGCGCTTCAATTGGTGCTAACGTAGTAATTTCAAAGGGTGCTGTAGTTGGCGAAAATACAAAAATTTTACCAAATTCATACATCGGTAACAACGCAAAAATCGGTGCAAACTGTTTCTTCCACGCAGGTGTAAACATCGGTGACAGAGTTGTAGTTGGTGATCATTGTATTTTACACCACGGTGTATCTTTAGGCGCAGACGGTTTCAGCTTTGTAACTGAAAATCCTGATAATATTGAACAAGCCAGAAAAGACGGCGAAATCAAAATGGAAAACAAAGAACAAAAAATCTTTAAAATTCCATCACTTGGTTCAGTTGTAATCGGCAACAACGTTGAAATTGGTGCTAATACAACAATCGACAGAGGTACAATTGAAAACACTATGATAGGCGACGATACAAAAATTGATGACTTGGTTATGATTGGTCACAATTGCCGAATTGGTAAAGGTTGTATGATTGTTTCTCAAGTTGGTATTGCCGGTAGTTGTGTAATCGGTGACCGTGTAGTAATCGCCGGTCAAGCAGGTTTAGCAGATCACATCAGCATCGGAAGCGATAGCATCGTTGCAGCAGCAGCAGGTGTAAGTAAATCATTCCCTGAAAAATCAATTGTAGTTGGTACTCCAGCCGTTCCAAGAAAAGAATTTATCAAACAATTAAAAACTATGAAAGATGCCGGTGAATTAATTGCTAAATTCAAAAAATACGAACCAATGTTAAAAACATTTTTAGAAGATACAGAAGAAAACTAAGAGTAAAGTAATGGCCACAATCAAAAAAGAACTATCTATAAAAGGCAATACATTGATGAAAAATCATGAATGTAACGTGCTAATCAAACCTTCTACATCAGGTAAAATCAAATTCTATTTAGATGGTTATGATGATGCAATCGTTGCTGATGTGGATAATGTTTCTTCTACAAGTCACTGTGTTTGTATAGGAAGCGGTAATCGTCAAGTTATGCTTATTGAACACTTTATGGCAGCTTGTGCGTTTTGTAACATTGATTCTATTGATGTTTACATTGACAAACCTGAAATGCCTGTTCTTGATGGAAGTTCTTATGAATGGGTTAAAGCATTTAAAAAGGTTGGTATAGAAAAGTCTAAACCTGTTTATTATACACTTTTAGAACCCGTTTCATATTTAAACGGTAAAACTCACGTTGTAATCATACCTGATGAAGAATTGAGAATTTCATACGGCGTAAATTATGACCACCCTGATATGAAAAATCGTTGGGCTAGTTTTACTGTAAAAAATCAAAATGAAATCATTGAAGCCAGAACTTTTGGTTTCTTGCACGACCTTAAAAAATTCCAATTCTTTGGATATGCAAAAGGGGTTACACAAGAAAACACTGTAGGCTTTACAGATGATGGAGGTTACACTACTAAGTTAAGAAGTGATAGAGAACCAATTAAACACAAAATTTTGGATATAATTGGTGATTTATACTTAACAGGTGTTAATCCATTACACTTAAAAGCGCAAATTATCGCTAAAGAAGCAGGACATGCCGTTCACGTAAAAACAGCGCTAAAACTAAAAAATAAGTTAATCAGATGCGAATAAGGAGCATAAAAATGACAGACGAGCAAAAAACAATATTAACATATGACTCACAACAAATTCTGGAGTTAATTCCTCACAGATACCCATTCTTATTAGTAGATAGAATTACAGAATGTGTAGCCGGTGAATATGCTGTAGGTTATAAAAATTTAACATGGAATGAACCTTTCTTTCAAGGTCACTTCCCAAATAATCCAATTATGCCCGGGGTTTTACAGATTGAAGCTATGGCTCAATGTTCAGCTCCAATCTTGTTATCAATAGAGAAATTCCAAGGAAAATTGGCCTTATTTGCAGGTATCGAAAATGCCAGATTCAAAGGTATTGTTCGCCCTGGTGACAGATTAGATATGAGAATTGAATTACAAAAATTAAAAGGTCCTATCGGAAAATCTCACGGTGTTGGTATGGTTGATGGCAACATCGTTGTTGAAGCAGATATGACTGTTTGCATGAAGTAATTAAAATATTATTTAAAAGGCGGGCGACATTGAAAATGTCGCCCGCCTTTTTGTTTGTTTAAAGAATTTTTTATTTAGAAACTTTATTTTTGAATGTTAAAGCTTCAAAATCATCCAAACTCATTGGTTTTGCGTATAAGAAACCTTGTGCAATATCACAACCTGAGTCTGTTAAGAATTGAGCTTGTTCTTCTGTTTCAATACCTTCAGATACTGTTTTTAACGACAAATTCTTAGCCATAGAAAGGATGTGTTGTACAACAATTTTACCTCTTTCTGTAGTTGTAGAATCGTTAATGAAGCCTCTATCAAGTTTTAAAATGTCACAAGGGATTTGACGCAACATATTCAATGAAGAATATCCTGAACCAAAGTCATCCATTGCAATGCTAAATCCTTGTTTTTTCAATTCATTTACGATTTCCAAGAATTTATCAAAGTCTTCAAAGCTGGCTGTTTCTGTCAATTCTAACTCAAGCATACTTGGTGGAATTTGATATTTCTTGATTAATTCTTTTAAATCATCAATAAAGAATTCGTTGCTCAAGTGAAGTCTTGAAACATTTACTGATATTGGAACCGGAGTATATCCTCTATCAATCCAAGAACGGATTGCTTTACAAGCTTGTTCCCAAATGTATCTGTCTACGTTCAAAACAAAGCCGTTCTTTTCAAATAGCGGAATAAATTCATTAGGTGCAATAAAGCCCTTTGTTGGGTGAATCCAGCGAACTAAAGCTTCTGAACCAACAACAGTAATGGTTTTCATATCATATTTAGGTTGTAAATACATAACAAATTGACCTGTTGCAAGTGCGTTATGCATTTCATCTTCAATATTCTTTTCGCTAAGTAGTTGTTTTCTTAGGTTATCATCATAGTATGAAACATATTTGTTGATATCTTCTGAAATTGTACGTTTTGCAAGGCTTACACGGTCACACATTATGTTTATTGGCACTGTTACATCACTAATCAAGTAAACACCGAATAGTGGTACCAATTTTGCTGCAACCTTGTTATTTTGAGTTGAGATAAGTTGTTGCATTGTTTTTGTGTTGTATTCTTCAATATCTTGATGAATTTTATCAACTGTGCAATTAATATCACTTTCTTCTTTATACTCAAGTACAAAAAGGTAATTTGCTGCAAATGAACGTGCCAAAAGAGTGCCTTCCGGTAAGTTCTTTTTAATTATATTGTACAAATCTTTTAGGATATTGTTTGCCATTTCAAAGCCATAAATTTCGTTTATAACTTTGAATTTAGTTATATCCATTAACACAAGCGCATATTGATGACTTGGTGAAATATTTTGTATTATCTTTTGCGCTTCAATGTAGAATTTTGCCTTGTTTGGACCTGATGTTACTTCGTCTACAAATGCAAGTTTCAACATTTCCTCGTCATTTTTCTTTTGTATTGAATCAATACGTCTTAAGATTAAGAATAACAAGCAGTTTATCGCAAGCATTATGCCTATTGTGAAGAAAATACTTTCAATAAGGCTTAGGGCTAAAACCTTACCCGGAACGAAAAGTACAAGTTGCCAATTGTTGAAAGCAACCGGCGTAAAGGCAAATAGCCAGAATTGACCGCCTAAAAATGCCCAATATACACCGCTTTTGCCATCTTTAATTAAATTTTTTACAGAAGTTGTATTTGTATTTAGAAATTTGATTTTTTGTTCAAATAAATTTACTGTATCTTCAACAATGTCATTGTCTGAACGAAGTACGTAATCGCCATTGTCTTGTATGATATGGCTGAAAGCTGTTTGGTTAAATGTGTTTACGTCTAAAATGTTTTTGAAAACGTCGGCTCTTACGATTGCTGACAATACTCCAACTTGTTTAGATTTGTTGTATATTGGTACAGCATAAACGTTTCTGAATGATTCAAAACCTCCTGTCGGAACTTCTTGAACCCTGTCAAAACAAGTCGCACCGGTTTTTGCAACTTTAAAACAAGGCATTTTTGACATATTTGTCAACGGTTTCAAACCTTCATCTCTTACTGCGGTATATGCCATACCGTCAAGACGTATGAATGAAAAAGCCTTAAATGAGGCTTGTCTGCCTCCTGTTTTTAAATATGCATTTAGGTCATTAGGTTTGAAATTATTTGAGTTGTAGCCAATTGAGCTGGCAATCATCTCCAACACTTGCAAATCGCCAATAATCCTGTTGTGCAAGTTGTATGATAATTGTTGTGCAACTTCGGATGTGATTTTTTCAGAGGATTTTATTTGTGTAGTCATTAAGTGAAATAGGGTAATTACACCTACTAATACCAACACAAAAATAGCTGCAACAAGTGTATTTATTGCAATATCTTTCTTTTTACTTATTTGTTCTGTATTATTCACCATAAACCTAAAACCTAACTTGTAACTAATATATATTATAATATAAAAAATATTAGTTATTCAAAATTCAAATTTCAAAAAAATAGTAACATTCTTTACATAGAAATTATAAAAGATGTGAACCTATTTTGAATACTAAAAACGCTACAAACCAAGCTACTGAACATTGAAATATTACAACTAAAAATGCGTAACGTTTTCCAAGTTCTCGTCTTACTGTCGCAATTGCCGCAACACAAGGTGTATACAATAGTGAGAATACTAAGAAGACAAATGCTGTTAGTTTGGTGAAAACTAACGGCAAAGCCTCAACGTCACCACCTAATAAAATTGTCAATGTACTTACAACGCTTTCTTTAGCCATAAATCCTGTAATGAAAGCTGTTGAAATTCTCCAATCGGCGATGCCTAAAGGCTTAAATATTGGTGTGATGAAGTTACCTAATACTGCTAACATGCTGTCTGATGAGTTTACAACCAAATTCAATCTGCTGTCAAATGTTTGCAAGAACCAAATGATGATTGTTGCCCAAAAGATTATTGTAAAAGCTTTTGTAATAAAGTCTTTTGCCTTTGTATAAATTAATCTGTAAATGTTTGTTGCACTTGGCATTCTGTAATTTGGTAATTCCATTACAAAAGGCACACCTTCACCGTCAAAAAAGAAGGTTTTCATTACTAATGCTGTGATTATGCCCACAATGATACCGATTAAGTATAAGCCTAAAATTACCAAAATTTGGTCTTTTTCAAAGAATGCAGCTGTAAATAATGCATAAATAGGTAGTTTGGCAGAACAACTCATAAACGGAGTTAATAAAATTGTCATCTTTCTGTCACGTTCAGAAGGTAATGTTCTTGATGCCATAATTGCTGGAACGCTACATCCGAAACCAATCAACATTGGTACAAAACTTCTGCCGGAAAGTCCCATTTTTCTTAATGCTTTGTCCATAACAAACGCTACACGTGCCATATAACCTGTGTCTTCTAATATTGATAAGAAGAAGAACAAAATTACGATAATTGGTAAAAAGCTCAAAACGCTACCAACACCTGCAAATATACCGTTTATGATAAGAGAATGTACTACTTTGTTAAGTCCATAGGCTGTCAATGCCATGTCAGTCTTTATGGTAACAAATTCGATGATATAGTTCATTAAATTAGATAAAAACGAACCAAACGGTCCAAAAGTCAAATAGAATATGACAGCCATAATTAGTAAAAATGCCGGTATTGCGGTGTATTTTCCTGTTAAAATTTTGTCCGCCATAACTGTCATTTTATGACTTGGTGCATCAGATGTCTTTTGAACATATTCGTCACAAAGTCTTTCTATGAAAGAAAAACGCATGTCTGCAATTGCCGCTTCTCTATCTAAACCTCGTTCTTGCTCCATTTCTTCAACAATATGCAAAATGGTATCTTTTTCGTTTTGATCAAGATGAAGAGCTTCTTCTACGAGCGAATCCCCTTCTGCAAGCTTTGTTGCTGCAAATCTTAACGGAATATGTAAAGCTTCGGCATGGTCTTGAATTAAGTGACAAATGGAGTGAATACATCTGTGAATTGAATCTTCATTTTTTATGTTGTGATTACAAAAATCAAGTCTTCCTGGGTGCTCCTCATATTTTGCAACGTTAATAGCGTGTTCTACAAGTTCTTGAAGACCTTGCTCTTTTGATGCAGAAATTGGTACAACAGGAACACCTAGGCGAGCTTCTAAACCGTTAATATCAAGGCTTCCGCCTGCTGTTTCAACTTCATCCATCATATTTAATGCAATAACCATCGGAATATCAAGTTCAATAAGTTGCATTGTCAAAAGTAAATTACGTTCAATGTTTGTCGCATCAACAATATTGATAATACCATCAGGCTTTTCGTTTAAAATGAAATTTCTGGTTACAATTTCTTCGTTGCTATATGGCGAAAGTGAATAAATCCCAGGAAGATCAGTGATTGTAACTTCATTGTGACGTTTAATTACACCATCAGTTCTGTCTACTGTTACCCCGGGAAAGTTTCCTACGTGTTGATTAGAACCTGTTAACTTGTTGAAAAGAGTTGTTTTGCCACAGTTTTGGTTACCCGCTAAAGCAAGTCTTAATTCCTTTTTTTGAACCTTTCCGCCAAGCCTTCTGGTTTCATATTTTTGAATTTCACCAATTTCTGAGTGATCAGTTTCTTTGAAAACTTTTTGTTTTTTTATTTTATTATGTGCATCGTGAATGTCTTTTATGGAAATTTTAGAAGCATCGCTTTTTCTAAGAGTTAGTTCATAACCTCTAAGTCGCAATTCCAATGGATCTCCCATCGGTGCTGTCTTAATAAGTGTAACTTCTGTTTGCGGTGTCAATCCCATATCAAGAATATGCTTACGAAGAGCTTTGTCTTCACAATCAACAGCCGAAATAATTGCATCATGCCCGATAGGTAAATGATCTAATGTTTTTATTTTGCTAAAATCTTTCATTTTAATCTCTACTAATATAATTTTGTTTATTTTTATTCTAATCCGACTATATTGTAAGGTTGGGCTAACATTTTTGCAAGTGTTTTTGAAAAAAATGGTATAAATGTTTACAATTTGCAATTTTTTATGGATTTTTATAGAGATGTTGACAATTAAATTTTTTTTTGATAAATTGAATGTACACAAAGCATTGCATGATGTTATGTGTTAAGAAAAAGGTGCTCCCGTAGCACGTAAAGTAACGAAAACCATGCTCCAGTGGCACTCTGCCGAGTAAAACGGTTGATAACCGTTTTAGGAGAGGTAAGGTAGATTTATCTACCGATTTCGTTGAAGATGAAATTGAAAATTGAATAACTATGCTCCAGTGGCGGAATCGGTAGACGCGTCGGACTTAAAATCCGATTGGGCGAATAACTCAGTGCCAGTTCAAGTCTGGCCTGGAGCAATTCTAAGACAAGGCTTTCAGCCTTGTCTTTTTAATTGTTTAGATGTATGTAAATAAAGTGCAAGTGTGAGATGGATACTGTAAATTACCGACAAGTTTGAGAAAAATTTCCAAGGTATTTTGAGAAAAACTTCTCTTCAGATGTTTTGTTGTATTACAAATAAAAATTTTTGTATGTTTCATCAATATTTTCTTGGGTTATACCTATATAAATTAGTGTTATTTCTGAACTTGAATGGTTCAGAATTTTTTGTAACAAGGGTAAATTTTTAAACTTTTTAAAATGATGATAGCCAAAAGTTTTTCGTAAGGTATGAGTTCCAATTTTTGTTTTAACACCAGCTTCTTTACCTGCATTATTTAATATCTTATAGGCTTGAATTCTATCTAGCCTTTTTCCTCTTTTTGTTAAAAATAAAGGTTCATCAATTCTTTTTGTTTTCACATATTTATTAATTTCTTTTTGCAACTTTTCATTTAATAAAAATCTTTTATATTTATTAGTTTTCTTTTCTCTAATTTCTATAAAATCTCTATTTTTGACATCTTTTATATTTAGAGCCAAAATATCAGAAATTCTTAAACCACTATTAATTCCTAAATTAAAAAGTAACAAATTTCTTTCGTTACTTTTCAAAACTTGTTTTATTCTTTTTATATCATTTTTGTCTTTTATTGGCTCAACCACATTCATAAATACCTCCTAGAACATTCAAAATTTTTAACAATATCGTTTATACTTTTAAAATAACGCAACTATAAAGTATAAAGTGATTAGTATAGAAGAAAAATTATTAAAATTTGCAGATATGTTATTTACGAAATTACAAAAAATGATATTTCAGAAATGAAAAATAAAATTAGTAAAATTGACAAAAATAAAACTTCGACTAAATTAAAGCCAACTTTATAATAGTCGAACTTTTAAATAAAGTTACCTATATGAACCGACTCTACGACCATAGGCATCGTATTTTGTTATTCTTCCATTTGAATCTTTCTTGTAACTTCCGGTTCTGTGTCCATAGTTATCATAAATATTTGTCGTACCGTTTGATTGTGTTCTATAACTACCTGTCTTTCTGCCATAACTGTCATAAGAATTAACTGTTGAACAAAGTCCATAACTCGCAACAAAACATAACGTTAATAAAGTCAAAAATATCTTTTTCATAAAAACTCCTTATATTAATATAACGATTTGAATAAAAAAATGTTCATTCAATTAATCACAAATAAATTATAAAAAATATCTATGTCAGAAATGGACATATTAAATAGAAAATTTTTATAAAACTACATGTCAAACACAAATAAAAACAACTCCAAAAGGTTACATTCTTATATATTTTTAGAAATACATTTCCAAAACTTGACATTATCAAAAAATTGTTTATAATGTATGTATGATAGAACGTAATGAATATTTGAAAAAACTAATCAGCTTTAAGGATAAAAAACTGATAAAAGTTATATCTGGTATAAGAAGATGTGGTAAATCAACCTTATTAGAGCTTTTTAAGGATTATTTGTTAAAAAACGGAGTTGAAAAATCTCAAATTATATCACTTAACTTTGAAGACCCAGATAATGAAGAATTAACGGATTATAAAAAACTTTATGAATATATAAAATCAAAGCTTCAACTTGAGAAACAGAATTACATTTTTTTAGATGAAATTCAGAATGTAAAAGATTATCAAAAAGCGATAGATGGTTTATATATAAAAGAAAATACAGACATTTATATAACAGGTTCTAATGCTTATTTTATGTCTGGTGAATTAGCAACACTTTTATCCGGTAGATATGTTGAAATAGAAATGTTGCCACTCTCATTTAAAGAGTATTTATCATTTTATAATGATACTAGTGATATTCAGACTAGGTATCGTAAATATTTGGAAAACAGTTCTTTCCCTTATGTATTGCAGTTAGATGATGAAAAAGAACAAATAAGAACTTATTTAAGTGGAATATATAACACTGTAATACTAAAAGATGTCGTTCAGAGAAATAAAATTTCTGATGTTACGGGGTTAGAAAATATTGTTAAATTTATATTTGATAATATAGGAAATTCAACTTCCGCTAAAAAAATCAGCGACACAATGACATCTATGAACAAAAAAATATCTAATCATACAGTAGAAAACTATTTAGATGCCTTGTGTAAAAGCTATATTTTATATAAAGCAAATCGATATGATGTAAAAGGCAAGCAGTATTTAGAAACAAACGGAAAATATTACCTTGTTGATATTGGATTGAGATATTATTTACTTGGCACAAAATATGTGGATTTTGGTCATATTTTGGAAAATATTGTTTATTTAGAACTTTTAAGACGAGGGTATGAAGTTTATATCGGCAAAGTTGATAATAAAGAAGTTGATTTTGTTGCAGTAAAAGAAGGATATACCGAATACTATCAGGTTGCAGACACCGTTATGGAAAAAACTACTTTGGATAGAGAATTAAAATCATTAAACAGCATAAGAGATCATAATCCAAAATATTTGCTGACTATGGATAATGTTCCTAATGTATCTCATAACGGAATAAAACAGTTGTACACACTTGATTGGTTACTTGATAACTAAATTTGTGTTGCCAATGCAAAGGGCAAATTATTCTTATAAAAACCTGATATTACCTCGATATGGAATTAGATTGTGTATGACAATATCAACCATTTTGAAATAAAATGGTTCAAATAAAGTCAAGAACAATAAATCATATCTCAATCTCATATTGATTTTAATCTTCTTGTTGTTATTAAATTACAGTGAGGTGGATACATTTTCGCTAAGACCTAAATTTAAAGGCTTTTATGGCGATTTTAATAGAATGAGATGCACTTGCACTAACTGGATTTTATCTGCACTTTTTTGAGAAATACTTGCACTAAAATTATATCAAATTTAACATCAAACTCCGAAAGTTAGTAATATATTTACGTTTTATTTTATTGTATTATAAGTATTAATTTACACAATGAAAGATGGAAGCAAAATATTATGTCTGATTTATCAATATCTAAAATAGAGAGAATTAACCCGAATCTTATTTGTGATGTTTTAGGTTCCAGTAGAATTACTCAAGGAGAGAAGGTTCAATTTATAAGAAAGCATAGTAACAAAATAAAATCCACATTAGACATTGTGCCGTCAAGTTCTGAATTCAATAAAATGATGGAAACTCGTCCACTTATCAAATACAGACCTTTAAAAAATTCTTTTACAAAGAGAGGGGATAAAATCCTGTTGGCTAAATCATTGAACATATCTGTAAGTGAAGTTGATGATTACATTAAAAATGTACAAGATTCCTTAAGTAAATTAAATACATTAGACTTCCTACCTGTTTCAACTCAAGATACCCTTAAGACATATATTTACAGGCATGGTAGCTCAGAACAATTAGTTGAATTTTTTGATTTTGAACTACAAAAGTCTAATAATATACTTAAAACACTATATAAAACCTTAGAATATAACAACAACGGTGTTGCGGATTATTTTGTCCGCCCAATTCACAGAATGAGTAATAAAACCTTAGTTGAAGTATACGGAGTGGTTGATAAAAACCTAAAAATAGCTCAAGATAAGGGGTTAATTACTGAAAAACAAAGTTTAGAAACTTCCGAGTGGGCATTAAAACGTATTTATCAAATTCAGCACAACTCTAAATTCATAAATTCTTTGAAAATAAAAGAATATGAATAGTATTGTTTTTTATGACTCGTTCTAAAAACAAAACCTTTAATTAAGCTGCAATATCAATTACGATATTAAAAAGTGTTCTTTATAGAGCTTTTTCTCTCGTGGAGTTAGTGAATCGTATTGACCGTTTGAAACTCTATTGTTGATATCTTCTAAAATTTCTTTCTCAGAAGGCAACAACACATCGCCGGCTCCCGGTAATCCATTAGGTAAAAAGAAATTTGTCAAAGCATTCAGTGCCGTACGGACAAGACCTTTTCCACGGCTCATTTCTCGTTCTTCGTGCTTAGTATTTTGTGAAGTGTTATTAGTTTTTGCCTTTGTTTTAGTGTTTTGCCAAATTGAAGTGTTTTGTTTTGCAGGCACACCACGAACGACAACCTTTGTTGAATCTGCAGGTGCGCAATTAAAATCTCTTGGATTAACGTTCATACCCATAGGCAATTCTCCTTAGCCTGTATATCGACATGTATATATTCGGTAGAATAAAAAATATCTTTAGACATTTAACTTTTAATTTTACAAAGTGTAATATTTGCAAAATCATTAAATTAAAAATTTATAAAAAATCTTCTTCCGAAAACAGATTGAAAAGCATTATTAAAAAGTACTAAGCTAAATATAAAAATGTTTTTTTATACAGTCTAGCAACTCGAAGTGTTATTTGTAAGTGCAGATAAAATCGGAAAAGGAATAGGGACAAAGTTATTTTAGATAACAACCCGTGATTATGATGCTAGAGAATTATGTGTTTATGAACAAAATCCCAACGCAAGAAAATTTTATGAAAATAATGAATTTCAGACTTATAAACGCTCCGAAATAGACGAACAAGGAAATAATAATCCAATGTTATATATAAAATTGTTGTAGGATTAAGCTCTAAATAAGCAAAAAAAACTCACTTAAAGTGAGTTTTTTAATGGAGCGGGAGACGAGGCTCGAACTCGCGACATCCTCCTTGGCAAGGAGGCATTCTACCACTGAATTACCCCCGCATTTCTTTCGGTTGTATATCCATTATACATGGGCAAAAAAAATATGCAAGTACCTTTTTTAAATTTCTTTAAAATTCCTAAAGATTTTTTAATATACTTAATTTTTATCTTTAAAATTATTTGTTTACGTGCTAACCTCTTATTATAAAATTAAGGATAATTTATTAAAAATGGCCGGAAGAACAACTACTAAAAAACAATCAACAACTGACATTAATGCTGCGCTTATGCCTCAAGATATTGCGGCGGAAGAAGCTGTTTTAGGGGCAATTCTTGTTAACCCTTCAGTTATGCCAAAAGTTGTTGAATCAATTAATGCAGACAGTTTTTACAAGCCTGCTCATCGCTATGTTTTTGAAGCAATGCTTCAATTATTTAACCAAAATCAAATGATTGACATTGTTTCTGTATCTGATGTTTTGAGCTATTCTTCTCGCCTTGAACTTGTTGGCGGCCGTGCATTTATCAATGATTTAGCTTTTAAAACTGTAACAACAGCCAATGTTGGTTATTATGCAAAAATTATTCAAGATAAATCAATCAAAAGAGCATTAATTACTGCAGGTTCTGAAATTGTAGCTTCTGGTTACGAGCAAGACAATGTTGACGATTCTCTTGAAAATGCAGAAAAATTGATTTTTGATATTTCTTCTCAAAAATCTACAAAAGATTTTATTCCGGTAAAGGAAGATGTATTTAATGTATACAGTAAGATTGAATACAGATATCAACACCGTGATGAATGTACAGGTGTTAGAACTCATTTCTACAAGTTAGATGATATGACAAACGGGCTTCAAAAATCGGATTTGATTATTCTTGCAGCTCGTCCATCAATGGGTAAAACCGCTTTTGCTTTGAACATTGTTGCTAATGTAGCAATAAAATCAAAGGTACCAGTTGCAATGTTTTCTCTTGAAATGTCACGTGAACAATTAGTTCAGCGTATGATGTGTGCAGAAGCTGAAGTTGATTCACAACGTCTACGTAGTGGTAATATGCAAAGCAAAGACTGGAACAAACTTGCAACAGTAATGGAAAAATTCTCTGATGTTCCTATTTACATCGATGATACCGCAGGTTGTACATTGACTGATATTCGTGCTAAATGTCGTCGTTTAGCAATGGAAGTTAAAGACTTAGGTCTTGTCGTAATTGACTACTTGCAACTTATCAACAGTTCTTCAAGTAGCAATGATAGAAATCAAGAAATTTCAGCAATTTCAAGAGGTTTAAAAATACTAGCAAGAGAATTGAATGTTCCGATAATTGCACTTTCACAATTATCTCGTAAAGTTGAAGAACGTGGCGATAAACGTCCAATGCTTTCAGACTTACGTGATTCAGGTGCAATCGAACAAGACGCCGATATTGTAATGTTTATTCACCGTGAAGATTACTACAACAAAGATAAAAAAGATGAAGACGGTGAAGTTCAAGAAATTAACCAAAAGGCTGATTCAAAAGGCAAAGCAGATATCATTATTGCTAAACAAAGAAACGGTCCTGTTGGTGACTTGCAATTATTGTTCCAATCAAATATTACAAAATTCAAGAATATGATTGATAACGAACAATTTGCATTTTAGTTTTTAAAGGCAAACTTTTTTATGAAAAGTTTGCCTTTATTTTTTGTTATTACTACTTCATAACTACTTTACATTGAAAATTCAACATGCAATAATGTAGCTATGGATACGTATGTATATTCAATTGAAGATGATGCCGAACACTCCAAAACACTTTATGTAAATTTAACAAATAAGTGTTTGAATGCTTGTCTTTTCTGTATTAGAAATACAGTTGACGAAATTAAAGGCAAGAACATGTGGTTGGAAAAAGAAAACGTAGAAGCAAAAGATGTAATTTCTCAATTTGAAAACTTTGATACCCCAGAGGAAGTTGTTTTTTGCGGATATGGTGAACCTTTTATGAAGTTGGATTTATTAAAAGAAGTTGCTAAATATCTAAAGGATAATGGTATAAAGGTTCGTGTGAATACAAATGGACATGGTAATTTTATAAATAAAAAATCTATCGTTCCTGAAATTAAAGATTTAATTGATGTAATTTCAGTTAGTTTGAATGCTTCAAATGATGAACAATACAAATTAATTTCTAAACCAAAGTTTGAAAATGCATTTGAAGAAATGAAAAAGTTTACGAAAGAATGTGTAGATTCAGGAATCAAAACAGTAATGACAGTTGTAGATGGCTATCCTGATTACACATTGGACATTGCAGCTTGTGAAAAGGTTGCAAGATCTCTGGGTGCAGAATTCAGGGTTAGAGAATGGATTAAAAACGGATATTAATATAGCAGATTAAAGGAAAGGAAAGACAAATGCTAAAAGAACAATTAGACAGAATCATGCGTCCAAAATCAATTGCAGTTGTTGGTGCTTCTACAAAAGAACACACAATTGGTTCTGATATCATGAAAAGATTACAAGAATACAAATTTACAGGTAAAATCTATCCGATTAACCCAAAAGGTGGTGTAATCGAAGGTTTACAAGCATATACTACTGTTAATGAAGTTCCTGAAGATATTGATTTAGCAATCATCGTTGTTAACTCAAAATTCGTTTTAGGTACAATTGACCAATGTAACGAAAAAGGTATCAAGGGTTTATGTATCATCACAGCAGGTTTTAAAGAAACCGGTAAAGAAGGTGCAGAACTTGAAAAACAATTAACTGAAAAATTAAACGAATATGGTATGAGATGTGTAGGACCTAACTGCTTAGGTGTTGTAAATACAGATCCTGAAATTAGCATGGACGGTTGTTTTGCCGAATCACTTCCTGAACGTGGTAACATTGGTTTCGTTTCACAATCAGGTGCTTTAGGCGGCGGTATCTTAAACATCTTAAAAGACTTAAACTTAGGTTTTGCTCAATTCATTTCAATCGGTAACCAAGCTGATGTTAACGCTGAAACAGCTTTAGAATACTGGGAAAATGAAAATGATGTTGAACAAATCTTGTTATACATGGAATCAATTCAAAACCCGGCTAACTTCAGAAAATTAGCTACAAGAATTTCTAAGAAAAAACCTATCCTAGCTTTAAAAGCAGGTCGTTCAGCTGCGGGTGCTTCAGCAGCATCTTCTCACACAGGTTCTTTAGCCGGTGCTGATAAAGCAGCTAACGCATTACTTGCTCAATCAGGTGTTATCAGAGAATATTCTTTGAAAAACTTGTTCGCAACTGCAAAAG
>OIYG01000494.1_pt1 | contig 37967 bp, 36 predicted proteins | sample 1587861 | NCBI WGS metagenome assembly OIYG01 (sample SAMN03283272) | human gut metagenome | biome: human-associated habitat; material: feces | host: Homo sapiens | place: Peru | collected 2012 | reverse complement strand
ATCGTATGCAAATTACATTCTTGTAATAATTCTTCTTTAATTCTAGTTTTTACACCTTCACCAAAAAGTGAACCATCTGGCAAAACAACTCCTGCTCGACCATTTGGTTTTAGCATTTTCATTATATAAACAAGAAATAAGTCTGCTGTTTCACGGGTTCTAAAACTTGTAGGGAAGTTGTTTTCAATTCCTTCTTCTTCAATACCGCCAAAAGGTGGGTTTGTTACTATACAATCAACCCTATCAGATGGCGAAATGTTATTTATTGGTTTTGATAGAGTGTTATCTCGTTTAATATTTATCGGAGTATCAATTCCGTGTAAAATCATATTTGTTGTACAAAGTTGATGTGGCAAAGGTTTCTTTTCAATTCCGAAAATATTGTTATTCAAGGTTTCGCCATCAGCTGTTGTTGAGACTTGCTTTTTCAAATGTTCAATAGAACAAGCCAAAAAACCACCCGTACCACAAGCAGGATCTAGAACTTTTTCTCCGATTTTAGGATTAATCATATCAACAATAAATTGAGTTACGGCTCTTGGGGTATAATATTCTCCTGAATTTCCTGCCGATTGTAAACTTTGCAAAAGTTGTTCATAAATATCGTTAAACAAGTGTCTGTCTTCTGAGGAGTTAAAGTCAATTTCGTTGATTTTATTGATAACTTGTCTTAAAAGTGTTCCTGATTTCATATAATTATATGTATCTTGGAAAATGTTTTTAATAATCAAGGCTCTATTATCAGAATCATTTTCAAGGTTTTGAAGATATGGAAATAAGTCATTATTGATAAAATCAATCAACTCATCGCCTGTTAAACCTTCATCATCTTTTGCCCAATTCTGCCAACGATATTTAGACACTAATGGCGATTTATAATTATCGTCCATTATTTCGTATTCTTCTTCCTTATCCGCAAATATCTTTAAAAACAACATCCAAACAATCTGAGAAAGCCTTTGTGCATCACCATCAACACCTGTATCTTTTCTCATTATGTCCTGTATTGCTTTAATTACGCTTGATATGTTTGGCATTTATTTTTCTCCAGTTATTTCATACTTTAAAGTATTTATTATATCTTCAATATCATTCAAAAAAGGGCTATAAAAATTCTTACCTTCTGTGTACACAGATTTTAAAGAATCAGTAGTTATTTCTTTTTCTTTTTTTCTTATTTCCATTACTAAAATTCCCCAATTAAAAATGCGAAAGGGAGAATTCAGTTTTTGGGTTATATTTGCAATTTTATTAATTATTTCTTTTTTCAGATATGAATAATTTTTATCAATTATCATATTTATATTGTTTGTTAATTTCAATATTTGATTATCATATTCTATTGTTTTTTGTGCAATATACTCAATATATTCTTTATCTTGTTTTTCTTTTAGTTCAGGCATTAATTTACAATCAAATATTTTTGCTTGCTCATTTATTTCATCTATGATTCTTCGTAATTTATAAAATTCTGATGTAATACTTGAATATGTTTCTATCATTAAAGTGTAACTTTTTTGTTTTTTATATTTTAACAGTTCTTCTTTGTTTAAAAATTTACTAGTAATTACTGGTGATAATATCCCAACAACAGCAACAAAATAAGGGGCTAAGATTTTTGCTAATTCTATAATTGTTGATTCATTCATCATGCCACCTCGTTATTATTAAATAACTCTTTTTCAAGCTCTCTGATTGCTTCTTCGTACTTTTCTTTTCCACCAAATTCTTTTAAGATTTCTAATGGAGTTCCAAAAGAATCAAACGGTTGGAATTTCAAAATTTCTCTGCTTTCAATCTCCATAATTTCGTCATCTGCAAATTTATCTATGATAGCATTCAATATTGCTCGTGCTTTATCTGAATATTTGCCAAAGTAATTCCGTTTTTTGACATTTTCTGCACGCTCTTTTCTTGATAACGGAGGCATATCAAAAGCAACATGGCAGATTAAATCAAATACACTCAATTCTTTTCCAGTTTTTTGCTTAACTTCTTCTAAAAGTTCTGCAAGCAACACACCTTGTTCTTCAAGTTCTTCAATAATTGCAGTTTTTTTATCCGCTTCTGACCATTTTTTTATAAAATCATTTATCGTTGCAAATTGTGATTGCAAGTTTTTCTTTGTATAGTCAATCAAGCTTTCTGTAATTAATTTTCCGTCTTTACCGTAATATTGAATGCGTTCACCAACTTGAACAACTTCAATTCCGTTAACATAGAATTTTTTTGTAGGATTTTCAATTTCTGTTATATCAATATCAGGCGGAATTTCAACAACAGTTTCGCCTTCTGGTAATTCATTTATCAAAGTTTCAACTTCTTCTTGAGTTTGATTTTCATCAGAGATTTCTTCATTATCTTTGACGTCTTTAATTTGAACAGGTTCTCCGTCAAACTCCTTATCTTCAAAAAGCCTTGTTACACCTCTAAAATCAAGAATCGTAAAATACCATTTGCCATAATCAGGTCTTAGGCGGGTTCCACGACCGATAATTTGTTTAAATTCTGTCATAGAGTTGATATTGCTTTCTAATACAATAAGTTTACAAGTTTTTGCATCAACTCCGGTTGTCATAAGCTTTGAGGTTGTTGCAATTACAGGATAAGTTGATTCAGGATCGATAAAATTATCCAATTCTCTTTTGCCCTCATCGTTATCACCAGTAATCTGCATTACATATTTTGAGTTTTCAGAAATCATATCTGGGTTTTCATTAACCAAAGCCTGACGCATTCTGTTTGCATGGTCAATATCTACGCAGAAAACAATTGTTTTATCATATCTGTTATTCTTTTTCAGATACTCAGTAATTCGTTTTGCAATAAGCTCTGTTCTTTCATCTACTACAATTCTTTTATCAAAATCTTTTACATTAAACTCTTCATTAGGAATTTCATTTCCGTATTTATCAATTGTACCTTCTTTTAATTTTAATCCGTCTAAATCAATGTTAATTAATGGACGAATTACCTTATAAGGTGCTAAAAAACCATCTTCAATACCTTGTTTTAAAGAGTATGTGTAAACAGGTTCGCCAAAATACTCAATATTTGAAACATCTTTTGTTTCTTTAGGAGTAGCTGTTAAGCCTAAATGAGTAGCAGAAGAGAAATAATCCAAAACTTCTCTCCATGCAGAATCTTCTTTTGCACTTCCTCTATGACACTCATCTATTACTATTAAATCAAAGAAATCTCTTGAGAATTTTTTATATGCGTCTTTGTCCTCATCATTCCCTGTTAAACCTTGATAAAGTGAAAGATAAATTTCATAAGATTTATCAATATGACGTTTAGTGATTTTCGTCATTTTATCGCCAAACGGTGCAAAATCTTGGCTCTTTGTCTGATCAACCAAAATATTTCTGTCAGCCAAGAATAAAATTCTCTTTTTTTTCTTAGCTTTCCACAATCTCCAAATGATTTGGAAAGCGGTGTAAGTTTTACCTGTTCCTGTAGCCATAACAAGAAGAACTCTGTCTTGACCTTTGGCAATCGCTTCAACAGCTCTATTGATAGCTATTCTTTGGTAATAACGAGGCTCTTTTCCACTTGTATCTTTATGATAACTTTGAGTAAAGACTTCTTCAACTTCAGGTTCTTCAATATCTTTGAACTTTTTATACTTTTCCCATAAAGTTTTAGGGGAAGGAAATTGGTCTAATGTTAATTCGGTTTCTTTTTTGCCTAAACCAACAGTTCTATCGTGGAATAAAAAAGCATCACCGTTTGAGGTAAATACAAACGGGATATCAAGAGTTTCAGCATAACCTATTGCCTGTTGCATACCTGCTCCAACAGAATGATTATTGTCTTTAGCCTCAACAACTGCAATAGGTATATTATTTTTGTAATAAAGAATATAATCTACTCTTTTTTGTTTACCACGAGAAATAAGCTTTCCTCTTACGATAACTTTACCTGCTGTAAAAGAAACTTCTTCACGAATCTGTAGATTTTTATCCCAACCAGCTTTTACTATAGCGGGTGTGATAAATTTTGTACATATATCTCGTTCAGATAAATCTTTTTTATTCATGAAGACCTCGCAGTTTTTGAATTAATTGTATCATGAAAATATTCTCTAGTTTTTTGTGTAACAATCCTGATATATTCCAATTAAAAGACAGACTATATCAAATATGAACTTACAATATTGTTACACTTTTACACAGTCTAATTATTTATTAATGTACAGACTCTTTTTAATAGAATGTTATAAAATTCTGGTTCAATTCTTTGAGCTACTGTTAGAGATCCTTTTAGTGAAATTAATTCTTGATGAGATAATTCTTTGATATTTTTACCTCTCATAATAGCTTTAATTTTTAGGATATTCTTTAGGGGAACTTTTCCCTCATTATTTGCAGATATACCATGCCCGGTGATGATTTTGAAGTCATCAGGTTTATACCATTTTGTTTTCTTTTTCTTTAATATAAGTCCCTGCTGTTTCATTCGCTTTTCAACAAAATTATAAAATGATGTCGGTATAGCTTTTTTGCTAGAAAATGTTACATCATCAACATAAACACTCATATCTATATCTAATTCTTGAGCTTTTTTATAAATATCTTCAAAAGTTTTTTCATAAGCAAAATATGCAAGAATAACACTTGTTGGAGCACCAGTTGGCAAATGCCCATTAAAAGTTGTTAAATCTGTCAAAATATTTGCAATATCACGTGGAATTTTTAAAGAGTATTTATAAAATTCCAAAACTTTTTTGCTATCAGTACTTGGATAAAAATTGTGTATATCAACACATAGTATGTATTTATTTTGCACATGTACAAGTGCATTATCTATAAAACATTTGCCCTTTATGCCGGAAAAAAGATATGATGGGGTTTCTAACTTCTGTAATTCTTTATTTAGTTTTCTCTGAATAGACTTTAATTGCGTTGCAGGAGCCTCAATAGTTCTTGTGCCGGTTCCATTATGTTTCGGCTCTTCATAAACTTTATACAAATCATCATTACACAATTTTAACAACTCTTTTCGGGTAATACCAAGATATTTTGCTAATTTTGTTTTATTTCCAATTTTATATAAAAAACTATTTTTCAACATCATTGTTAATTGTTATATGTTCAACTATCTGTAAAAATTTAAGAATCTTATTTCTAATACCAATTTTTAAATCGCTTCTGTCATTGTCTAATTCTTCTGAAAATAGCATGATTGCTGAAGTTGACATTTTAAACCTCTTAGAATATTTTTCAATTAAATCTAAAGACGGTTTCTTTTTTTGAGATTCAATTTCTGAAATATAACCTTTTGATACATTGAGTTGTTCTGCTAACTCATTTAATTTAACATCATGAAAAACTCGAATTAATCTTAAAGCTTCGCCTAACATTTTAATAAAATTCCTATATTAGATAAAAAAGAGTATTCTAGCCTTACTTAAAATGCTTTAACAATTCTAAAACAAGAATTACAGCTCTATTAATGGTGTAAAGCAAACCGGTCCATTTTTTGATTTTGAGTTTTTTTCTCATTTCGTTTCTCCTTTCTAGCAGACTTCTGCCCGGTTCCCCACCTAAAAAGGAGCAATTGGTCAGGATTGGTTTGTTCAAATACTCTATTATCTGAATTAACAAGTTCCCCCTGTTAATTCATGTTGTATGGAACAACTTTCGTATATCCCCTGATTGCGTATAGCCAATAAATTTATGTACGACAATCTATATTGTACAGTACATATATTGCTATAAGGTTATCAAGGTGCAAATATACGGCGTCCCATTGTTTGAGTTGTTACTACCAACTCTCAAGAGGGAATCCTCTCATGTCAAAACGAGAAACTTTGACCTAATCTCATATTTACAAAAATAAATTCACTTGTCAAGAACTTTATTAGATTTTAGAGAATTTTATTCACAATAATTTACATTGTCTTATATTATTTTCTGGAATTTTTTGTTACTTTTTCTGCTTTCTCATGTTAATTAACAGGAAGTATGGATTTGTAATATTACGCTTCAAATTCTACAAAGGAAGGTAGCTCTGTTTCTCCGTTATAAGTTTCTGAAAGCTTATTACTCTTACTGTTATCTTCTGCTAAAGTTTCGTTTTCATCTGATTTTTCGGACTCTTTTGTCTTATCTTTCTCATTTATATATTTCAAATATTCAGCATAAGTTACAACACCGTTACTGTTTTCGTCCATTGCTTCATCATATTTTTCGTCACCCTCTTTTGCATAAACGGCATTGTCATTTTTAGAATCCGCCTTAGACTCCTCTTTTGTTGCATCCTTTGCCAATTTAGAATTTTTATTTGCAGCAAGCATTGCAGTAACCATAGCCAATTTTTCTTTTGCTCCGATACCGTTATTCTCGCAGTATTCATTGAACTCTTCTAATGAAACTTTTCCGTCTTCATCCAAGTCCATTTCTTTTAAATACCCGGCTTGCCCCTTTTTAGCCAATATGGTTTGACTACCAATTTTTGCACTATTACTCGAACACTTTGTATTATCTATCTTATTTTTAGAATAATTAGATAGTTTTTTTGATTTATTAGAATTTGTTTTGTTTATTTTCAAAGCACTCTTATATTTTTCCAAATACTGATTGCTTGAATTTGAAATCGTTTCGGTCATAATACAAAATCCTTTTTGAAACAAGCCAATCCTTTGACTTATAGTTATAGTATTAAATACCACAAATCAAAAACAGAATAACCAATTTCAAAAGAATTGTTACAATGTTAGTATTCTAATTTAATTTTATTCTATTACCTAATTTTAAATTTTTCTGCATCTAGATATTTTATTACCTTTGCTGGATTTCCAACAACTACAGCATTATCCGGAACATCCTTTGTTACCACAGAGCAAGCTCCAACGATGGCATTTTCACCTATAGTCACCCCAGAGAGAATCGTTGCATTAACACCAATCCAAACATTCTTTTTTATATGAACAGGCTTGCAAGTAATTACCGGTCTGTCATAAAAATCATGATTGTTTGTTGCAATCGTACAATTTAATGCAATTTTTGTATCATCCTCAATAACCAAACCACCGGCAGACATACATTGAAAGCCATTCATAAGAACAACATTTTTACCGATTTTAACTTTGTTTGCAAGATTTACAAAAATCGGAGGATTCACCATCGAATTTTCACCTAAATTTTCACCAAACAACTCTTTAATAAGATTATTACATTCTTCGGTTTGCGGCATTGTGTTATTAATCTTAAAACACAGTTGTGAACTTCTTATATATTCAGCCATTCTTTCCTCGTTAGGAATTCTTAAATCTAATCTAACTTCTTCCATTACACGACTCCTTTTTCTTTTATTTTATTATAATAATTGAGAGTAACTATCAGTCAAGAACTAAGTATTTCATTTTATTAATATTTATCTCTAACATTTATTGACATGACTTATTTAATTATTGTAGACTTTTTATGCGTAGAAGATATATTTCATTTTATAGGGACACTTGCTTACAGTGGGAGGTAACAAGAGAGAAAAAGATTAGAGATATGTAATTTTACGAAGATTATTTTAAAAATCCAACGATATTAACGTTTCAATTTTTGAACATTAATTATAGAGTAGCAAATTTTTTGAAAGGAGAAAGACATGAAAAAATTATTCGCAACTTTAGCTTTATTATCAGTTATGGCTATGCCAGCAGTAGCTTCTGAACCATTTGGTATCGTTTACCAAGATACAACTCACCAATTATTAGGTTCTGGTTCTGTTGCTCCAGCTAAAATGGGTACAGCAACTTGCACATCATACTTTGGTATCGTTGCATTAGGTAACTGCAGTGTTAAACAAGCTATGCAAAACGGCAAAATCAACTCATTATCACACGCTGACCAAGCAACTAAAAACATTTTAGGCTACAAAAAAGTTACAACAAGAGCTTTCGGTCAATAATAACTGATAGTTTTATAAAAACTTGAACTAGGAGCGAAGCGGTTCCCGCTTCGCTCCTAGTTGTTATTAAAGGCGCCGGCTTAAAATCCGGCGCCTTTTTTCTTTAATCTATGAAACAACAACAATTAAACTATTAAAGAATTTTTTATGCCAACCTGAAAAATAAGACTAAAGTATCATAAATAAAGAGAGTTGTTTGTCGTGAGTTTAAATATTAATAATACAAGCGCAATAGCAAAAACTACTCCGGTTAAGCCTATGGAAGCTAAACAGAAGATTTATGATACTCAATTAAAAGAAGATACCTTTGAACATACCTAAAACTTTTATTTTATGCAAAATATTCGTTTTAAAGTTGACATATCAAATCACAATAATGAAGACTGTCCTCTTTTCTATCGAAAGCATTTCACACATTATTACTCTCTTGTTGTAAAATCAAAAGATTTAAAACAAATGCCTTTCTCGAATAATATTTATGGAGATGCATATGCATTATTTTTCTATCTGTTCTGTGCAGATAAAAAAGAGTATGAACAAAGATTAGAAGAAATTAAAAAAATTTGGGATAATCGTAAAATTTTATTTGTAATAAATAAAGATTCTCAAATATTAAAAGATGAATATTGCTTTGATAATACACTTGAAAAGGATTATATTTTTATACCTAAATCTAACGCCTATTCAGAATATAATAATGTTCTAAATGAAATAACTACAAATTTTGATAATTCTTGGTTAGTTTATATTGCAGGAGGTGCAATGGCAACGGTATTGGCTTTTGAACTAACACAAAAGGGCTATCAAGCATTAGATATGGGAAGTTTTTACGAAAGAGCACTATATAATTTTAACTACGAATAATCTTCTTAAAAATAAGTCGCCTTATTTAGACCAATATTTTTCAAAATCAATTCTACAATTAAATACCTCAAGTACCATTTTTTCAATATTGACAATGCTGCGCCGGTGTCTTGCCTTTTATAAAGTAATCCTATGTTAAGCCTTCATTCCACCAAGCACAGTCATAAATTTGCCCCCCTGTTATATATGGAGGTGTTGTATTTTTTTCATTTAAATCAATATAGGCTTTTGCTTCCAAATGACTTACACACAGCATCATTACTACTGCTAATGACACTATAGACAAGATTTTTAATTTCATTAACTATCCTTTTTATGTGAAACTAATAATTTCGTTAAAAATTTTAATTGCAAATTTATCTGTCATTGCCGAAATAAAGTCAATTACAGCTTTTCTATAAGATTGTTGACTCTTATAATCATAAACAACCTTGTTTTGACATTGCATTCTTTCTTTTTCATCCAAAGCTATTTCGGTATATCTTACTAACCATTTTCTAAAATAAGATGTTAATGTTGGGTACAATGTAGATTCTTTTTCTATTGCACCTAAAATATCTTCACCAAAATATTTATCAACTTTTTCAAAAATAGTTTCAATAATCAACCTTGCATATTTTTTGAAAGGTTTTAGTCTATCATGCCCGCAAATATTTTCAGTATTGTAAGCCTTGATAACTCTCATCATTTCAAATGTACTATCTGTAAACTTCAAGCCATCTTCAATGTTAGAATTTTGACATAAGTCACGAATAAAGTAGTATGTCAAAATATTTGTACTTACATTTTGCAATCTCTCATTTGGGAATGCAACTTGAATAATGTGTTCTAGCTCTTTCTTTTGTTGTTCTGTTAATATGTTATAAATCAAAGCATCTTCAATATCTCTGCCTAAATAAGCAATTGTATCTGATAATTTTACAACACAACCTTCATATGTGAATGGCGACAAATGGCTTGCAAATTGAATTGCAGATAAATCGCAGAATTCATCTCTAGGTTTCAAAACTTTATCATTTACTTCTCCGCAGTGGCAAACAATACCATCACGAACCGCATAAGTTAAGTTCAAGTTTTGTTGATGTCCTTGGTAGTCAGGTAATGTTTCTAAATTATCAACGAAGTTTAAACTATTTCCTTCGTGCCAAAAACGTTTTTGAATACCATATTCATTTACGATATCGTTTAAAATATATTCGCCTTGATGTCCAAATGGAGCATGACCTAAATCGTGTCCAATAGCAATTGCATTAACAAGTTCTAAGTTTAATTTTAAGACTTTTGCGATTGTTTCAGCAATAGATGCCACGTGACAAACGTGTTCAATACGTGTACAAATATGGTCATTATCTGTCGCAAAGAAAACTTGTGTTTTGTTCTTTAAGCGTCTGTATGCTGTAGAATGTAAAATTCTGTGTTCATCACGTTCAAAAGGTGAACGTTTGTCATAATCCGTCTTATAGATTTCTGTCATACGAGAAATAGCTTGTTCATATTTTGGATTACCCTTGAACATAGCTACACTTGAGAAATCAACTACTTGTTTTTCTGTTCCGTTAATTAAATTTTCAGTCATAGCAAGAGTATAACCTATTTTTTAAGATAAGAAATACATTAAATATATGAAATTTATGTATAAATTTGTAAAGTTACTCTAAAAAACATGCAATAAATTCCTTATTTATAAGTTTATAATATTATAGCAATTTACAATTATGGAAATTTTTAATGGATTACACAACAGGCATAAATAACAAAACTCTAAAACGCAACGTTGGAGAAGTTATGAAACAATATGATCCTAACGGTAACGGTTATGACAAAAAAGAAATAAAAGATATGCTGAAAGGCTCTGTTTCTATTTTTGGAAAACCCTTTATAACAAACAAAGTTATAAGTGAAGTTCAAAATCGATTTGATAAAAACAAAGATGGCATAGTTTCAGAAAAAGAAATAGATTCTTTCTTGAAAAAGAACTACAATATAAACTTAAAAGATGCTAAAGAAATGACAGTGAAAGATTTAGCAAATAAAATTCAAGCACAAGACAAAGCAAAAAAGAAAAAATAATGCATAAAAATATACAATAAGGCGGTCAAGACGTGGTCTTGACCGCCTTATTGTATTGTAAAATTTACCGACTATAATATATAAGTGTAAAAAGTACATTTAAAAAGAATTTTTATATAAGGGATAATTTTATGATTAAACAAAAAAGAAACAAGACAAAAATCGTTGCAACACTTGGGCCTGCAAGTAGTGAAGAAGAAATTATTGAACAATTAGTGACAGCCGGAGCTACAATGTTCCGTTTAAATACTTCTCACAATACTGCAGAAGAACACGCAAAAACAATTGAAAAAATTAGAGCTATAGAAAAGAAATTAAAAGTATTCATTCCTATTTTAGTAGACTTACAAGGTCCAAAAATCAGAGTTGGAAATTTAATTAACCCAATACCACTTGAAGTAGGTAAAGAATTAGTTTTGGAATACGGTTTAGAACAAACTGATCCTGAAATTGTACCGGTAGACTACAAAGGTATTGCAGATGACGTTCACGAAGGAGAATGCATTTTACTTGATGACGGAAAAATTAAAATCCAAGTTACAAAAAAAGAAGGCAAAAGAGTTTATGTAAAAGTTTTACACGGCGAGCTTTTAAAACCTAGAAAAGGTATCAATGTTCCGGGAGGAACCGGTAGTGTTTCAGCAATTACTGAACGTGACGTTGAATATATTAAATTTGCCGTTGAACACGAAGCAGATTACATTGCATTATCATTTGTAAGGGATAAAGATGATGTATTATTAGCTAAAAAATATATCAGCCACTTTGGTGCAGACATTCCTGTAATTTCAAAAATTGAAAAACCGGAAGCTGTTGAAAATATTGAAGAAATTTTAGATGCAACAGATGCGGTAATGGTTGCCAGAGGTGACTTAGGGATTGAATTATCACCTGAAAAAGTACCAATGGTTCAAAAACAAATCATTGAATCTGCATTCAACCACAGAAAAACTTGTATCGTAGCAACTCAAATGCTTGAATCTATGATTGAAGAACCAATTCCAACAAGAGCAGAAGCATCTGACGTTGCAAACGCCATTCTTGATGGCGCAGATGCAGTAATGTTATCTGGTGAAACGGCCATGGGTAAGCATCCGGTTGAAGCAGTAAAAATGATGGCAAAAATTGCTAGAGATGTTGAAAGTAGCCCATTCTGCTGCTATAACATCGACTTAGAAATGAATGAAGATTACGAACCAACTCCTCAAGCAATCGCAAGTGCTGCAGTTAAAATGGCAGATTACTTGGGAGCAAAAGCAATTCTTGCATTCACTCACACCGGATACACAACAAGATTGTTGTCAAAATTAAGACCACAAGTTCCTGTAATTGCAGTTTCTGATATGGAAAAAACTTGTAGAAAATTGAACTTGTACTGGGATATTCACCCAACATTAAAAAATTGGGATGTAGATTTAACAGACAACTTGTTGAAAAAAATAGACAAGTTACTACTTGAAAAAACGACATTCCAAAAGGATGATAGAGTAATCATCATTGGTTCAATCCCAAAATTAATTACAGGTAGAACAAACTTTGTACGAGTACACAGAATGTGTGCATTCCAATAATAGAGGTAAAAAATGAAAACACCGTTAAATTTAAAAGTAGACAAAGAAAAATGTGTAAAATGTGGGCTATGTGCAAAAGATTGCCTTGTTCATGCAATTCAAATTAACGAAGAAGGATATCCTTACAGTAATGCAACAAACTGTTTAGGTTGCCAACACTGCCTTGCAATTTGCCCTCAAGGTGCAATTTCAGCATTTGATTTAAACCCTGAAAACTCATTAACAAAAGCTAATGTAGCTTCAGAAGAAATGTTTAAATTAATTGCAAACAGAAGAAGTTGCAGACAATATAAACACGAAAATATTGATACTGAAAAAATGGCAAAATTGAAAGATATGTTGAATTACGTTCCAACAGGTTGTAATTTCAAAGACTTACATTTTTCAATAATTGAAGACGTTAACGTTATGGAATCAGTAAAAGATGATTTATACACAGATTTACAAAAAATCGTAAGATTTATGCCATTCGGTTCAGGTTCAAAATTAAAAAGTTACAAAAATGCAATAATGAAACGAAACAATGATTTTGTTTTCAGAAATGCACCTCATGCTATTATCGTATCAGTCAATAAAAAAGCACCTTGCAAAGACATCGATCCGACAATTGCATTAAGCTATTTTGAATTATACGCACAAACATTAGGACTTGGAACACTATGGTGTGGTTTGGGCTATTGGACAATTCCTTTAAGCAATAAAGTTATGAAACGTTTAGAAATACCTAAAACACATAAAATTGCTTATGTTATGTTGTTCGGCAATCCTGCAGTTGATTATAAACGTTCAATTCAACCTGAAAAATACGAGTTTACAACAGTTAAATAAAAATTTAATTTAGAATAAATTAGCAGAAAAAGAGGCGCAGCCTTCGGCTGCGCCTCTTTTTGTAACCTCAAGCTTATGCCATTGGTTTTAAAGAATTTCTGTAAATTGCTTCAACAACTTCTTTGCCGTCACCACAAGGACCGATTGCAAGCAATCCGGCAAGTGATGGAGTTTCATAAGTTAATTTAACTAATTTTTCAACATCAGCTTCTGTGAAACCTTCGTCTTCTAATTTTTGAGGTACACCAACTGATTTTAACCAAGCTTCAACACCTTTAGCAGCTTTGTCAGCTTCTTCAGGAGCGCCAGTTAAACCTGAAACTAATGGAGCTAGTACATCAGCTAAAACATATGATTGGTTAGCATAAATTTCTTTAATTACTGCAGGTAACAACATTGCTAAACCTAAACCATGTGATAATTCAGGTTTAATACCGCTTAGAGGGTGTTCTAGAGCGTGAGTATAGTGTAATAGACCATTATCAAAGCTTACTCCACCCATCATTGCTGCATAAGCTAAGAAATATCTGGCTTCTAAATCTTCAGGATTTTCGATTGCTTTTGGTAAATATTTAGCAACTAAAGCAACAACTTCTTTTGCAAGTGTAATTGCATAAGGAGAAGCAACAGTTGATGTTGCAGCTTCTACAACATGGTTAACAGCATCGATTGACACGTAACGAGTTTGTTTTGGTGATAATTTAACCATTAAAGCCGGATCATCAATTGCATAAGTCGGATAAATGCAATCATAAGCAATTGCTGGTTTGAAGTTCTTTTCAGGAACTGTAACTACTGCAAATCTGTTTGTTTCTGTACCTGTACCGTGAGTCAAGTTGATTGAAACAATTGGAGCAGCTTTTTCCGGAGTAAATTTGAATTCATAAATATCTTCTGCTTGTTTGTCTTTGTATTCTAGTAAAATTGCAACAGATTTACCGGCATCTGTAGGTGAACCGCCACCAATTGCAATAACGGCTTTAGCACCAAAGTCACGAGCCATTTTTGTTGCATCATTTACGTGATGAGTTGTTGGGTTTGGAGTAACTTGGTCAAAGTTTACATAACCAATACCATTGTCTTTTAATGCTTTTTCAACTACATCCCAAGCGCCTGTTGCTTTGTACGCATTTCTACCTGACATAACAATTACTTTATCTACATTTTTTGCTTTTAAGTTTTTCAAAATATCATCGATTTTCTTAATAGCACCCACACCAAAATAAACTGTTGTGCGAGTTCTAATTTCTTTTACATCATTGATGTTAACATTTTTTTCCCACATAAGAATTCTCCTTCTTTTATTATTAACAATAATATTATTTGCTAAACAAAAACTAAAGTAAAGTATCAGAAAAAATTAGCTTTTATCATCTTTTTAGCTTATTCAATATTAATGAGTATCATGTTAAATTTAGAATATGTTTAAAAAGAATTTAGAAGCAATAAAAAAAGTAAATAAAATTTTAGCATACAAGCTTGAACACGTAACAATTGAAGAGGCTTCAAGAAATTTAGGAGCCATAAAAAACGAATTTGGTGAATATATTTTAACCAAAGACAATAAGTATGTTGATGATACACCGAGCCCAATTGCAAGTGCTAAGGCTATTTATGAGGAACAAATAAAATCGGCAACCTCAAGACACGATTTTATAGTCATTTTTGGTCTTGGTTTGGGCAATCTTCTTGATTATGCTCATACTGAAAGTGTTGCTCAAATAGTTCTTTATGAACCTGATATCAACATTATTCGCTTTACCTGTGAATATGTTGATTTAACAAAGTACTTCAATGATGGAAGACTTTATATTACCAATAATTTGACAGATTGTACAAATCACGTTGGTGAAAAATATTTACTTGAAGATAAAATTGAATTTTTGTACATAAAAAACTATGTACTGCAAAAACCTAGTGAATTTACAGTTTTAACTGAACGAATTTTTGAGGTATGCCAAGAAAAAATTATAGACATGAATACTATCAAAAAGATGTCTAAAGTTTGGATTAACAACTCAATTAAAAGTTTTACAAATCCAAAGTTACGTTATCCTGTAAATTTATTAGAAAATACTTTCAAAAACAAAACTGCTCTGATTTTGGGTGCAGGTCCTTCATTAAAGGATAATATCGAAAAAATCAAACAAAATAGAGAAAAATTTGTAGTTTTCACTGTTCATAGAACTCTTGAAACATTACGAAAAAACGGAATCACACCGGATTTTTGCGTAATTGTAGATGCTCAGTGGGTAAAAGATTCAATTTCAAAGGATTTAGAGTATTTAAAAGACATTAACTTCATCGTTGACATCAAAGCTGATGCATACATTTATTCGCTACCTTGCAAAAATCTATTTACTTATTTTTCAAATAACAGCATTATTGCTCAAAAAATTGAAACAAAAATGCTTGGTGATATAAAACTTCTTGAACCTGCGGGAACTAGCACAATCACGGCTTACAAATGTGCAAAATTATCAGGTTGCAAGAATTTTGTCTTTGCTGGTGTTGACCTTGCATTTAAAGATGATACAGCGTATTGTGATGACAAAAATGCTGTTGCAAATACACAAACCAGCGTAAAAATTCAAAATATAGTCAGAGAAATCACAGAAATAAAAAGTATTACAGGTGAATATGTAAAAACTCGTGCAGACTATGCCTGCTTTATAAAACAATTTGAAAAAGTTTTCGCTGTTGACAAAACAAATGTATATAATTTAACAACATTTGGTGCATTTATAAAAGGAATGAAGTATGACAATTTAGAAAATATTATCTCTTCATTAAATCCTGAAGTCGTAAGCTCAGAAGAAATTTTAAATAATTTCTTGGACACTACAAGATTCAACTCTCAAAAACTTTTAGACGTTGCAAAAGAAGTGTTTAACGAAGAGCTTAATAGAATTAAACCGTTGATTGAAGAAATTGATGAATGGTTTGAAATGTACGAAGAACATCCTTCATTCTTTGATTATGCAACTAACATCATCACAAAAATCACATCTTCAATGATATTGAGCGATTACGTTCAAATTGAAATTCTTAGATTCACAAAGCTTGTTTTAGATAAAGATGAAGTAAAAAGAAAAGATTTTATTTTGGACTTATTCAAGCATATAAAAACCTTCTACAAAAATTTGAATAACTTAACATAATATTGCTTTTTACAGGTGCTTTATGCTAATATTTCTTGTATTATGAAAGACTTAAAAGATTTATTAAAAACGGCCGTTGACAAGATAAAATCAACAGTCGAAAAAGAGGACATTCCTCTTAAAGATGCATTCGATGAAATGGATAGAGAACTTGAAGCGGCTGAAGCTGCTTATGGGAAACCACTTTTTCCAGATGATGGAGAAAGAATTTCTATTGATGAGCACTATTTAAAAATATTAGGCTTCAAATCTGAAGAAAACGTAGGTATTGAGGATATTAAATCTCACTACGAAGTGTTAATCAAAAAATTCAATCCTGAAAATTTTGCTGATGACGAAAAGAAAAAGGCTTCAGCAGAAAGACATATTGGTATGCTAAAACAAGCTTATCAATATTTTGAAGATAAATTTAGCAAACAACAAGAAGAGGACGAAAACTAATGAACATTTTCAAACAATTATTCAAAGTATTACAATCATTTTTACACGCATTTGTAAATCATATACAAGATCCTATTTTAATGGCAGAACAAGCTATCAGAGATTTAAAAAGGGATTATGATGCAAGTATGAAGAACCTTGCAGAAGTAAAAGCTCTTGCTATTGAAGCAAAAGAAGTTATCGCTCAACAAACAGAAGTTGCAAAAGACTACGAAAAGAAAGCTTTAACTATTGTTCAAAAAGGTCAAACCGGTGAATTAGACCAAGCAAAAGCTGATAGATTGGCTTCGGAAGCCTTAAAGAAAAAACAATCTGCAATTGAGATGATAAAAAAAGCAACTCTAGACGTTAAAAACTATGAGTCAATGGCTAACACAATGGAAACTAAAATTGACAACTTAAAACAACAAATTAACCATTGGGAAGGTGAAATTAAAACTCTTAAGGCTCGCCATAAAGTTGCTATTACATCGCAAAAGATTAATAAACAAATGATTTCTATGAGCGACAACAATGCTCAAGCTCTTTTAGAAAACATGAAAGAAAAAGTTAACAAAGAAGAGGCTCTTTCTGCTGCTTATAACGAAATGACCTCGATCGAAAACGATATTGATGCAGAAATTAATGCAGCAATTGGGACTCAATATTCAAATGATGTTCAACAACAATTGTTAGAATTAAAAAAACAAGTTGCACCTCAATATCTATTAGAACAAAAAGATATTCAAGAACAACAATAAGAACTACAACAAACTAATTGAAATAAGGAAAAATTTAAAATGTATTTAGCAACCGCATTAATCATTGGCATAGTTTTAATCGCATTCTTGGCAGGAATGTCAAATGGAATTGCTGCCGCAACAGGTTTGGTATTGGCTGTTTTAGTGACAATCGTAATTCTAAAACGCAACGCAGAAGTTACATCAAAAACCAAAAACAATCGTTCTGATTTAAAAATAATTACAAATGTTGGTGTTGGTGGAGTTTTCAAACTAGCAAACATTGACGGCTATGACGAAGACCTAGAATTAAAGGTTATGCGCAAACACATGTACCAAGAGGGTGATTATTTTTGGTATGAATTAGAATGTATCAAAGGTGACGGCGAAAAAGCTTGGGTTGAAGTTGAAGATGACGACAACATTGTAACAAGCATAGTTTTGAATAAACTTAAAATCTCACAAGTTCCAGGTCTAAGTCCTGAAAAGTTGGCTCATGATGACGATGAAGAATCCGGTCGTATCACTTATTCTGGAAAGTGTTTCAACTATACAGACTCTGGCAATGCAATTTTCTTTAGGGATTGTGATGATACAAAATCTGAAAAATTATATTATTGGGATTACAAATCTGGCAACTACTTATTCTCAGTAGAACGTTGGGGTTCTGGTGATGAAACAAGCTATGAAGCTTATTACTGCCAAATAGTAAAACCATTAGCTATCACAATCTACTCTTTAGGTGATGAAGGAGAACAACAATAATGAATCCAATTTTTACAAGTTTAATATATTTAATTGTATCTTGCTCAATGCTAATTTTTTCAAAATGGTTATTTATGCGTTTTGCAAAATATAATATGTACGAAGAAATCAAAAAAGGAAATGTTACAGGTATAATCCCTTATTTAGGATTTTTGCTGGGCGTTTGCGCTATTCAAATTGGTGCTTTCGTTGGACCTAGCAACACTCTTTTTAGATATGAAATATTAAGCTACATTATGTACAGTTTAATGGGTTCATTCTTAATGATATTTTCTGGCTATGTTGTAGAAAAAGCTATATTGCATAAATTTTCTAATGTTGATGAAATCGTTAGAGATAGAAATATTGGTACTGCAGCAGTACACTTCGGTATGTATTTAGCTTCTGGCTTAATCATTTCGGCTTGTGTTACAGGCGAAACTATTGTGGCACACGGCAGATGCTATGGCGTAATTTCTACATTAATTTATTACGTAATGGGTATGATTTTCTTAATTTTGTTCGCAAAATTATATGATATACTTACTCCATACTCACTTTTGGGAGAAATTGAAGCCGATAATGTTGCTGTTGGTGTAGCTTTTGGAGGAAACTTAATTGCAATCGGTTTAATATTGATGAGAGCTACAATCGGTGATATCGGAACTTGGCAACAGGGTTTAATTCTTTATTTTATTGACCTTTCAGCTATTATCTTGTTACTTCCGAGCGTAAGATTTTTACTTGATAGATTAATTGTTAAAGAAATCAATATAACAAAGGAAATTAAACATAATAACGTAGCCGCAGGTCTAGGCGAAGCAGTTGTATTAATAGCATTCGCATTATTAATTTTCTTTATGGTAGATTTTGTAAATATGATGTAAGGGCGGTAAAAGAAGTATGAAAGTAAACCCAACATTAAGACTAGAAAACAACATATTTTATAATACAATCTGCTTAATTATGGCAATCTTTTGTATTGCCTGCTTTTGGACTTCCATGAATATGGAATATAAAGTTGTAAATTCAAAAACATACAACGGACTTCAAGAAGGTTCAATTTATGGCCCAATTAAAGTTAAAAAAGGTCAAAGCAAAATTTGTACAATCAAAGCGAATTTCTATGGTGATAACGCAAGCGCATATCTTTCTGGCGAAGTTTTAGACGAAGATAAAGACACACTTTATGAATTTGGCAAAGACTTTTGGCACGAATCAGGCTATGACTCAGAAGGTTATTGGTCTGAAAGCGAAAGAAATATGAAAGCTGACTTGACTTTTTCAGAGGAAGGCACATATTATATCCAATTTAATACCGAAGAAAATTCAATGTATAACATTGGAATTGAAATTCAAGTCAAAAAAGGTACAGGAATTCCTCATTTAATGATGGGTACAATCATATTAATTTTGCTATTGTTCATATTCTATTTCAATAATAGAGATTGGATTGCATCATTCGCCGACAAAGCAAATGATGTGTTGGAGGATATGTGCGATGACTAATAAGAACTTAAATTTTATTTGCTATATAGCTTTAATTATAGTACTGACAATTGTTTATTGTGCATGCTTTAAATATTCAGTAAAAGGTTACGGATACCCTGGATATAGAGGATATCACCACTGTCATTCTTATTGGTACGTAAGACGTTACGACCAATCTTATGGCGCAAGCGTACGTGAAAACAGCTTGTCAGGCTCTAGATACTCACAAAAGGGATTACACGGTGGAAAATAAAGGAATCTTGACAAAAAAAGACGCTTCAATCCTATTGTTCTGCGTTTTTGTCGTTGGTTATTGTACGATTATTTATGAACTTTTAATCGGAAGTATTTCGTCATATTTTATTGGCGATAGTATCAAACAATTTTCTATAACAATTGGTTTGACAATGACTGCAATGGGTATTGGTACGCTGATTTCAAGGTTCTTCAAAAACAACCTGATTTATTGGTTTATTATGATTGAAATCTTGCTTGCTATTGTTGGCGGATTATCAGTTCCAATCCTTTATTGGATTTATTCTATCCAGTTTTTCTATTATCCGATTATGTGTATTCTAATTATAATAATCGGTACACTAATTGGGTTGGAAATTCCACTTTTGACTCGAATTATGGAAGAATATTTCCAATTACGTGAAAACATCTCAAACGTATTGTCATTGGACTATTTGGGTGCATTTTTGGCTTCTCTTGCATTTCCATTTTTACTATTGCCGTTTTTAGGGGTTTTTAACAGCTCTTTATCAACCGGTTTAATGAATTTGCTTGTTGGAGTTTTAACCTTCCATTGGTTCAAAAATAAATTAACTAAAAAACGTCGTGTAATGCTTAATACTCAAGCTGTTTTAATCGTTATATTACTCGTTGGATGTATGTTATTTTCAAAAGAAATTTCTATGTATCTTGAAAATTCAATGTATGACGACAGAGTTGTATTTTCTAAACAAACTAAGTATCAAAAGCTTGTAATAACAAAAAATAAAGAGGATTTAAGACTTTATATCGACGGCAATACACAGTTTTCCACAATTGACGAATACAGATATCACGAACCATTAATTCACGTTCCAATGAATATGGTAAAACATAGAGAAAATGTTTTAATTCTTGGGGGTGGTGACGGTTTAGCTGCTCGTGAATTATTAAAATATCCGGATGTAAAACAAATTACAGTTGTTGACTTGGATAAAGAAATGACTGATTTGGCGGTTAAAAACCATATGATGGCAGAACTTTCAGAACATAGTTTTGAAAATCCAAAAGTTAAAATTCTAAACGAAGATGCCTTCAAATTTTTGGAAAACGCAAAACAATATTTTGATGTAATCATTATTGATTTACCTGATCCTAATAACTCTTCTCTTGCAAGACTTTACAGCAAAGAGTTTTATAAAGTTGCCCGTCAAAAACTTGCACAAAACGGAGTTATGGTAACTCAATCAACAAGTCCATTTTTTGCACCTGAAGCTTTTTGGTGTATTCAAGAATCTTTAAAAGCAGCAGGATTTAAGTATACAAAACCTTATCACACATATGTTCCATCATTCGGTGATTGGGGGTTTATGTTAGCAGGAAACAGACCTCTTGATACCTCAAGAATTAACATCAAAGTTCCAACAAAATATCTTGATAACAACAGTGTACCAAGCCTATTTGTAATTGAAAAAGACTTGTATAGAAAAAATATTAAGGCATCAACTCTAAACAACCCAACTATTTTAAACTACTATCTAAACGGTTGGAGATATTGGAATTAAAAAAATTAAATAATAAAAAAGTTCAAGATTTCTCTTGAACTTTTTTATTTCATTATAGAATTTATTAGTATCCTTTTTTAATGTAATTCCAGCCTTTTGCGTTGTAAGTTTTTACATCACCGTTTTCCATTTGTCGTTTGATTAACTTACCATTTTTGTCAAATGTCCAAGTTTCACCACTTGCAGAATCTTTTCTTACAAAGTTGTTTCCTGATCGACTCCAAGTTAAATGGCTGCCTTCTTTGAAGGTAACTCCAGAGCCACCACTTAATACTTGTGTCGGAATCTTACTAACAGCTTGCTTTCCACCATGCCAAGCGTGAAATTCTCTGTAAATTTGACCGTTTTTCCAAGTTTTATTTCTAACTCTTGTACCTTTAACGTAGTCTGTAGTTACACCTTTTTGGTCATAACTCCAATCTTCCCAAACTACATTGCTTGCGCTTTCAATCGCACCGTGAGTCATATGTTTTCTTTGACCATTTGCGTGGTATGAAATATCATATACACTTCCGAAGTGACCATTATGAGTTGTAACTTTAGTAGGCTTGCCAGCTTTATCGAATCTTACTTCCATTTTCTGACCATCAGCATTTTCGTATTTATATACGTTTCCAGAACTTGTTGTCTCAATTGTATATTCACGCTTTAAGTTTTTCAAAGAGCTTAAAAAACCATTTTCTCTAAAGTTACCATTTAATTGTGGATGGGCAATATTTAGTCCACCGGTGTACACTTTCGCCTTTTGTGTGGCAGGTTTTTGTTGCGCTTTTGCAGGTTTTTGTGGCGCTGCATCAGCTTTTATTTCATTACCTGTTTTTGCATCATAAGTTTTGCCGTTTAAAGTATAAGTTTTGCCGTCGTAACCGCCAATTTCTACTTTTTTACCGTTTTGGTTAACGTAATAATGTGTTGTTCCACCTGATTTTTTCCAAAATACTTTGTCAGAGTGTTTTGATACACTGTAGCCATTGCCACTTGAAGGTCTAGCTTGAGTAGCCCCCGCATCACCTGTTGTTGTACCGCTACCACCTGTCGGAGCTGGCGCTTGTTCAGTTGGTTGCTCATTTTGTTTTGCTGGAGCTGCAGGAGCTGATGGAGCTGACGAAGTTGCAGGAGCCGCAGGAGCTGATGCGGTTGTTGACGTTGGTTTTGCACCTGAAGTATCAGGTTGACCGTCACCAGCAGTTACTGTTGTGCCATTTCTTGAATCATTATCTGCACCCGCAGTAAACGATGATGATGTGAAATTAAAGTTTATTGCATGTAGGAAATTACCGATTGCTTGTCCAATCAATCCCTGTCCTAGAATACTACCTAAGCCTAGAGGAATCATTGAAGTCATGTTCAATGCACCCCATAATCCGGCAGAAGCCTTCATAAATTTTGCTTGGTCAATTTCAAAACCGCCATCTGCATTAAACATAGACATGCCGAAATCAGATTGACCTGATGCAAATCCATTACCGAACAGACTGCCTGAAGCACCGGCACCTTTTCCTGCGCCACTAGCTCGATTGCCTTTTCCTGCATCATTATCTACTTTTGCACTATTATCTGCATCATTTGCTGCACCGGCACCATTTGCGCCTTTGCCGTTACCATCATCGGCAGGTTTTGCCGGTGGAGTATCAACAGGTTTGCTAAAAATACTTCCATCAGTATTACGAGACTCGGATGGTTTACCATTACCAAATCCGAAAATCAATTCACCATTATCGCCTTTTTTTACACTGGTTGCTCCTTGCGGTATCGAACCCGTATAACCTAAGTCTTTTGCTAATTGTCGAACTGTTATGCTCATTATGCCTCCATATCTATACTTTACAAAAAGTACACAGAAGTATTTTATTCCTACTACCTACATGCATGTAAAAACATCTCAAGAACAGAAATTGCATGCATTTCAAGTTCTTTTTACAAAACTTTACACTTTTCTTTTTATTCAAAAATGTATTATTATGTAGCTATATTATACAATACTTTTGAAAAAAAGGAGTACCTTATATGAATGAGAAAAGGTTTAAACAATGCCCATTTAACCATAATGAATGTTCTTCTGATTGCGCTCTATTTATAGATCCTCAAGATTTGAACGAATTATTGCTTTCAAGATTAGCAAGCTTGGGGGTAGTCGATAGAAATAATGGAATGTGCTCTCTAAAAACTCTTGCAATGAGTAACGCCAGAACAATTTTTGAAAATACGACAACAAGACGCATGTAATATTTGTAAATAATTAAAATCAAATAAAAAATCGGGCGGGTGCTTTTCAAGCACCCGCCCGATTTTTTATTTGATTTTAATTATTTGTTTTTAGCTGCAGCTCTGTTGTAAGAAGCTTGTCTGTTTTGAACATCTTTTTGAGCGATTTGAGAAACAATTGTATCTACTGAAGTTTGAACAGATTTATCACTTGAACCGCCTAACCACCAAGAGTTTCCGTGTTCTGCGTTAATTTTTGCTCTGAATGCGTGGGCTTCGCTGCTTAAACCTAATGATTTTGCTTTGTTAAACAATGCATCACATAAGATCTTTTCTACATTTTTTTGTTCGTTAGTAAAGAAACCGCTGTGATATTCATCTTGAATAGCTTGAATTAATGTTTCACCATCCATATCATTTGCATAATTTGTATTCCAATCTTCAAGAACCTGTAAAATGTTATCGTTGTTTAGTCTGCCTAATGCAGCTTTTAACTTATCATTTTTAGTTCCTGCGCCTTTCATTGCATCATATAAATCTTCTGCAATTTTAGCAGCTTGTTCTTTTGTTTTAGCATCTTTTGCTTCCGCATTTTTTAATGCTGCAGCATCTTTTTTAGCATCACCTGTAGTTGAAATACCATACATATTCAATTTCATAGTATCTTCACTAGTTTGAGCTTGTTGTGTATATTGAGTATATGGATTTGCTACTGTTGGTTGTGCTTGAGCTTGTGTTGCTGGGGTTCCTGTGGCTTGAACTTGTGCACCTGTTTGAGTTGTTGTTTGAGCACCAACGGTTGGAAACATTGGCATATTGTATGCACCTAGACCGTTAAAGTTATATTGTTGGAAACCATACGGAATGTTTTGAATATCCTTCATCCATTGAGGCATCATTAAATCAGTATTCCAAGCACCAAGGTTACCAAAGTTACCTATTGCGGCTGAATTCAAACCAAAGTTTGTTGTTGCTAGTCCAAATAATGAACCTGACATACTTGATATTGGATTGCTTGTATATTTCAATGCGGAAAACGCAAATGGATTGTTAAAATAGTTTGTTGAAATAGCTTCTGTCATCTCTTTAAAACCTCTCAATATAAAATTTATCTCTCGTACTTATATAAAGTTTTTATTTCGAAAAAAATTGACTTTTTTTCTTAAAACCATGATAAACAGTGAGCTTAAAGCCCTTATAGTATAAGCAAAAGGGGATTGTAACAAAAATGTTACAATCCCCTTAAAAGCATGTACTAATAACCTTTTTACGGTTTTTACAAACTAAATTTCTCCATATAAATCATATTCCGAAGAAGAAGTTATTTTAACCTCTTCAATATCTGCAGGAACAACCTGTTTGTCAGTTTTAATGTATACCATACCGTCAATTTCAGGAGCATCATATTGAGTACGAGCCATTACAAAGCCATCATCTGTGAACCCTTCAATTATGCAAGGTAAAGTTTTTCCTACAAATTTTGCATTATTTTCTGTCGAAATTCTTTGTTGAAGTTCCATTAATTTTTTGAATCTTGCGTGTTTTGTTTTTGCCGGAACTTGATTTTTCATTGAATATGATATAGTTCCTTTTTCTCTTGAGTATTCAAATACACCCATTTTATCAAACTTCATATCTTCTACAAATTTGTACAAGTCTTTAAATTGTTCCTCTGTTTCTCCGGGATAACCAACAATAAAGGCAGTTCTAATAGCTATATTTGGCACTTTACTTCGTATATTTTTAACAAGTTTTCTGTAATCTTCAACAGGTCTGCACATTGATTTTAAAACTTCTAAGTTAGAATGTTGAAGCGGTAAATCAATATATTTTACAACTTTGTCTAAACGTGCAATTGCATCTAATAATTCGTCATTAACAAAAGTCGGATATGCGTACATTATTCTAATCCACGCAATTTCATCAATTTTGTTTAATTCTTCTAACAATTTTGGTAAAGTTGGTTTACCATACAAATCCACACCATAGCTTGTTGTATCTTGAGCAATTAAGACAATTTCTGGCACACCTTTAGCTGCAAGTTTTTTTGCTTCATTAACAACATCTTCAATTTTTCTGGAATGACATTTGCCACGTAATTTAGGGATAATACAATATCCACAGTTATAATTACAACCGTCAGCAATTTTAATATAAGAACTTGCACCAACTGTAATTTGTTGACGTTCAACTTGTTCCGGATAGCAGTAAGATGGCATTTCTGAAACATTTGAAACGTACTCATCACCTTTTAAAAGTTTATCCACAGTTTCCGCAATTTGTGTAAAATCTGTTGTACCAAGCATTGCAACAACTTCTGGAATTGCATCTTTTAGTTCTTCTTTATGTTTTTGTGGCAAACAACCGGTTACAATAACCTTTTTGCCTTCATCTACTAACTTCAAGATAGAATCTACAGATTCTTTTTCTGCATCATGGATAAATGAACAAGTATTTACAATACAAACCTCCGCTTCTGAGTCGTCAAGTGTAATTTCGTAGCCCTTTTCAGCTAAAATACCTAACATTAACTCAGAATCTACCAAGTTTTTTGCACAACCATGATTTACTAATGCTATTTTTGTCATATTTACCTCTTTTTGTAATTATTTTAGCATGGAAAATTCATACGACCTCATTTGTCGGTACGATAGTTTATGCTATAATCAAAGAAAGGAGATATTTATGGATATTGTATTATTTTTGGCTGGATTTTTAACAGGAGCAATCCTCGTTGCAGTGATATTTACAATGGTTAATAACAAGGGTAAGAACTCTACAGATGCACTTATGAAGCAAATGGAACTTTATTTTGAAAACACTGCAAATAAAATTTTTGAAGAAAGTTCTGCAAAATTTTCAAATACAAATAAAGAAAAATTAGATGACTTTTTCTCAAAATTCAAAGAAAAAATTGAAGATTTTGAAAAACGTACAAATGATAAGTTCAAAAACGAAGACGAAAATTTCGTAAAATTTGACCAAAATATTCGCCAATTTATCGAAGCCGGTTCAAAAATTGCCCAAGACACAAGCAATTTAGCACAAATTATGAAATCAGATAACCGTACACAAGGGCAATGGGGAGAAATCGTTTTAGAACGTGTTCTAGAAGCTTCTGGTTTAAGAAAAGAAGAAGAATATTTTATACAAAAAGCCGACACAGTAGAAGGGCGACCTGATGCTATTGTTAAACTACCTGAAAACAAATGTGTTATGATTGATGCAAAAACATCTTTAGCTTCATTCTCTGCATACTTGCAAGCCGAAAGCGAAGAAGAAAAACTTCAACATTTAAAAGAATTTAAAGATTCAACAAAATCTCACATTGCAGGCTTAACAAAACGTGATTACAAACCAAGTGACGAAAGCCTTTCACCTGAATACATTCTAATGTTCATTCCGATTGAAAGTTGCTATTCATTAATGTTCTGTGACGACAATTACTTATGGGATTTAGCTTGGAAAAACCACATCATGCCGGTTTCACCATCAACTCTTTTGGCAAGTTTAAAAATTATAAATGCATTTCTGGTTGTTAATCGTCAAAATGAAAATGCTCAAGAAATTTCACGACTTGCCACAAAAATGCTTGATAAATTCTCGGATATGGTAAAAAATATTCGTCAGGCTCGTGAAAAAATCGACACAGGTCTAAAACAGTTAGACGGTCGTGACAGCATTATTGTAAATGCAGAAAAGATGACTGAATTAGGAGCAAAAATAAATAAACCTCTTCCAGAACCTGAAAATAGAGAATAATAATAAATAACAAAAAAGGGCGCCGTTTTTTCAAAACGGCGCCCTTTTTATCTAACAGCTTTTTGTAAAACTTTGTTAACAAACTATAAAGTTTTGCCGCATTCATTCCGAATATACACATGTGTGAAAAAGAAAGTGTGTCGTCATGGATATAAATGCTATTTCATCAGTGAATATGTATCAAACAACAGCCGTTCAATCGGTTGGTGCTGTTCAAATGGGTGGATTGAGCAAAGAAACAATCCGCAAACTTAAAGAATTAGGGATTGATCCAAACACCGTAAAAACCGAAGCTGAAGCTCAAGCCTTGATTGCGCAAGCTCAAAAAGCTAAAAATAGTAATAACGGACAACGAGTTCAAGGCAAAACTGACATTCAAATACAATCAATGAAAGAAAAATCAGAAGATTTGGGTAAAAGAATGGAAGATTTAGCTGACAAATTAGGTATTAAACTTTCGAAAACAGACAGTGCAAAAGTTTCTATCGAAAAATTAGAACAAGCAGTTAAAGCCGTAACTGAACCAAATTCAGTGAATAAGACAACTGTCGTAACAAATAAGAAGATTGACGAAAAACCTGAAAATTTAAAAGAAGATTTGCAGGACATTAAAACAAAATACGAAGATTTAGAGAGAACAAAGAATTCTGCATACGCAGGGCAAGATATGATGGCAATGTTAAACAAAATGTCATTGGGTATAGCATAAAAAGTAATTTAAACCACATAGAAGATGATGAAGAAAAAGGCGCCGTAACAAAAGTACACTTTGTTACGGCGCCTTTTTGTGTTTAGTATATAATTTAATTACACTAGACGAAAGGATTAAAAATGAGAAAAGGGTTAATTATAGCGGGCTCTATTTCTGGAGCAATTTTGGCTATTTTATATATTGTTTTTTTATTTATATTACCTAACGTAATTGATTTAAACGGCTATAAACCAATTGTACAAAAGCTTATAAAAGAGCAAATTCCATTGAATGTAGATTTTAATAACGCAAAAATCAGCGTAACACCACTACTTTCTGTTGGTGTTAGAGCTGAAGATTTAAGCGTTAAATTTGATGACGGAAAAACTCTATTTTCTGCTGATAAAGCTATAGTTCGTGTAGCTCTTCCCAGTTTGTTAGCAATGACAGTAAAAGTTTCAACAGCAGAAGTTGAAAATCCTTATCTTGATTTCACAATTGTTGATGGCAAACAATTCAAAATATTGACTCTGGTTGAAGAAATGCTTCAATCTCAAAAAGACAATCAAAAAGCGAAAGAACCGCAAGAAACTCCTTGGTTTGTAAAATATATCAGAATTAAAGTTCCAAATGTTAAATTGAAAAACTATAAAGTTTTGGTTAATGATGAAAAATCAAACCACAACTTACAACTAAGCGGTGAATTACTAGACCTTGGTTACTTTAACGGTAAAACAGGAAAAGTAAAAACTATTGCAGAACTTACAAGCGATGGCGAAAGAAACATCATTGCAGACATCAATATAAATACATTCTTGCCTCCGATTGAACCTTCTTTAGACGAGGAAGACGACCGACCTGAAAAAATTGAATTACCATTCATTAACCCTGTTTTGATGTATCAAAAATACAATTTAAAATCTAATCTTCAAACCAAATTAAAAATCAGAGAAAAAGATGGTTTATATAAATTATATGGCTTTGTAAATGTTGATAATACAACTTTAAACTTGTCAGACTATCAACTACCGGAATGCTACTTTCATGGCAAATTTAGAGGTACAAAATCTATCGTAGACACTGATATTTCAGTAACAAAAGATGAAAAACTAAAATTGAATGGTATGTTTGATTATGGTAAACATAAAAAGTTAGATATGGAAGTAACTTCTGATAAAATCCACTTCCAAAACATAATTATAGTAACAAAAGCTTTCTTAAATTCAATTCAAGTACGAAACAGCCTTGATACTTTGAATGGAAAGGGCTATATTGAAGCTAATGCTAAAATAAAAACAAATTTCAAAAAACTTGAATCAAATGGTAGCATAATCATTAAAGATGGGACCGTAATTAACAAATTCAGCGGTTTGGGTTTTACAAAAACTAACTTGAACTTTTTATTCGACAACAATATTCTTGAAATAAAAGATTCATCAACATTGATAAATAAAGCACCTTTAAAATTTGATGGAAAAATTGATGAAAAATCAAACATTGACATTGCTATTTTAGCGGATAATGTTCCTGTTCGAGGGTTATATCACGCATTTGCGCCACAAGATTTGAAAGATACACTTGATATTTATTCCGGAAATTTATCGGTTGATACAACTGTAAAAGGCGAGTTAAAACAAGCTGTTGGGGAATTAAAATTAAGACTTACTAATCTTGTTGTAAATAGTGATACTTTCAAAATTTCAAACAACAATGCCGAAGTTAATATGTTAGTTGATAAAACAACATCTCAAGTTGATATTTTGAACAGAGGTTTAAACATAACTTTGCCACAATCAAATTCAACTATTTTTGATAACCATTTAAACATCAAAATATTAGGTTCAAAAATGACAATTGATCCGACCGAATTGTTAATTAACAAAGGTTCTATCATAACCGTAAAAGGCGTTATCGACTCAAACAAAAAAGAACCGATTTTTGATATTAGTGCAAACGGCTCACTTGATGCTGATGATTTAAAACAGTTTGCAGGGGCTGCTGCTGCGGGATATATTGATGCACAAGGTTCTTTACCAACAACAATGACGTTAAAAGGTAACATGAAACGTCAAGATATGGTCTTAAGAGTCTTAACTTCACCTTCAAACTACGTTACACCAATTAACTTTAAAGAAATGAAGGGCAAAAACGGATTATTCCAAGCAAAAATTGACTTTAAAGGTAATCGTTTAAAAATCAAACAAACAGGCTTGTTTAACAGAACAACAAAAACAGACGACAAAGGTAACACAACTGAACACCTTGAAGAAATTTTGGGAGTATCAGGTACAATTACAGGACTAAAATCTCAACCTTTTATCAATGTAATAAAAATTGCAATACCAAAAACTCTTAACGGTTCATTCCATATATTTAGAAATTCAGGTTTCACTCTACCTTCAAATTATATTTATATATTTGGAGATGTTCAATCACCTTTAATCAGAGGTCAAATTGGCATAAAGAACTTGTACATTAAAGATTTACTAACATCTTTGGATGAATTATACTTATATTTTTCAGGTAAAAATCTTACAGTTACAAATACAAACCTAAACCTTAATGGTTCAGATGTATCTACAGCTTTAAATTTACATCTAACACCGGAAGATATAACAACAATTTCAAACCTTAAGGTTACATCAAACCACATCGATTTAGACAGATTAATGATGGTTTCAAAAACTGCAACGAGAGTTTTGCCAAAATCAACAGCTAAACCTAACAATTACGGCACAACTCAACAACAGGCTGAAATACCTGTAACACTAAAAAACAGCTCTATTGCTCTTAAAAACATCAAAACAGGCAATATAGTTTTAAAAAATACAAATTCAAAAATTGCCTTACATAAAAATATTTTCTACCTTAACAACCTTCATACACACGCTTTTGACGGTATTGTACAGGGTAATATTTCAATGAACATGTTAAATTCATTGCTAAAAATTGACCTTAATGGTAGAAATATCAACACCGAAAAAATGCTCCTTGCAACAGCAAATATGAAAGATACATTAAGTGGCAAATTGTCATTTACAACAAACCTTTCAATCGACGGAGGTGCTACAAACTACGAAAAACAAATGAAATCACTAAGAGGTAATGTTAAATTTACAATAAACAAGGGACAATTTGGACCATTCGGTAAAGTTGAAAACTTAATATTAGCTGAAAATATTAGAGAATCTCAAATTTTCCAAACCGCACTTGGTGGCATTGTTAACGGTTTAACAACAATTGATACGACTCACTACAAAGAGTTGAAAGGCTCATTAAGTTTCCAAAACGGCATAACAACAATCAATCCGATTATATCTGACGGCAACGTTTTAACACTTTACATCGCAGGAAACTTTGATTTAATCAAGAACACCGCTGATATGAAGGTTAGAGGACGTCTTGCATCAATGCTTTCAAATATGCTTGGACCAATCTCTAATGTTAACCCGGTAAACTTAGTAAAAGTAACCCCAGGGCTAAACGTTGCCTCTGCAAAATTGTTCACGTTATTCACACAACCGGTTACACAAGATGAATTGAATAAAATTCCGGCCTTCGGAAGCAAAACCGATAACCTTAACGCAACAAACTTCCAAGTTGTAATCAGAGGTGACGTTGCAAAACCGCTTAAATTAGTTAAATCGTTTAAATGGTTAGCGCTTCAAGACCAAATCAATTCGGCATCAGCATTTGTTTCAACACTTCCTGAACCTGAAAGTATTACAACAACAGTTGAAGAAGCTCAAGCACAAGAAGAATACGAAGCTAAGAAAACAACAAAAATAAAAAATAAAATCTTCAAAAAAGAAGCAAAAGAAAAAGAAACTCAAAAAGCTCAAACTGAACTTGAAATGCAACAAATTCAGGCACAAGAAGACAAAATCGACGAACCTTCACACACAGAAGAAACTCAAGAAGAATAAACAATTTACAAAGAAGGCGGGTTCTTTCAGAACCCGCCTTCTTTGTAAAACTTATGCTTTTTGAGTCAAAACTTCATCTCTGTAACGAATTAATCCTTTTGCCAATTGATCAGGACAACTTGTTCCTTTTGTTCCGCATTGAATACCTTTAAGCTTTTCGATTACATCATCAATTTTCATGCCTTTAATTAATGATTTTATTCCTTGCAAATTTCCGTTACATCCACCTAAAAAATTTGCATCTTGAATGACATTATTTTCATCGATTGCAACTTGCATTAATTGACAACATGTGCCGTTTGTTTGAAATTCTATTACTTTTAAATTTTCGTTCATTTTTGTCCTTTCTATAACGTACGTATTTTTACGTACGTAAAAATACGGTCTAAAAGTTTTTGTTGTATAATAATATTATGAATAAACATGGTGAAAAAGCAAGACGACTGTTCAGACAAGGGTTTTCATGCTCGCAGGCCGTAATTGGTGCGTATGCAGAGGATTTGGGACTTGACACTGAAATGATGCTAAAATTGGCATCATCGTTTGGTGGCGGAATGGGTAGATTAAGAGAGGTTTGTGGCACTGTAAGCGCCATGTTTATGCTTGCTGGCTTGCTTAAAGGCTACTCTGATCCGACTAATCCCGAACTTAAAAAGGCTCATTATGCACTTATACAAGACTTAGCTGAAAAATTCAAGGCTAAAAATGGTTCTATTATTTGCAGAGAGCTTTTGCACTTGCTTGCAACAGAGAAAATATCACCAATTCCGACTCCTCGAACAGAAGAGTTTTATAAAGAAAGACCTTGCGCAAAATTTGTTGTTGATGCCTGTGATATCATAGATGCAGAGCTACTTTCGCCAACAAAAGTCTAGGACAATTTTACAATTTGTTTTTCTATTTGACATGACTTAATAATATGCCTAAAATAGAGTAAAAAAGGAACGTAGGACAATTATAATGCCTCTAAAAGCATCTGAAATAAAGGATTTAATCAAAAATAAGCAATTCGAGCTTGCAATGCAACAGCTTGAAAATGCTGATACGCTTGATTTATATCTTTTAAGAGGTGATTTAAAGTACGAAATGAGTGACTTTGAAGGCGCAGAAAAGGACTATACAAAAGCCATTGAACTTGATAGCAACTGTTTAAAAGCTTACAATAACCGTGGAAACTGCCTTGGAAATTTAGGATTGTATGAAGATGCAATAAAAGACTACAACAAAGCTATTGAAATAAAGCCAAACTATTCAGAGGCTTACTTTAACAGAGGTTTTGTAAAATACAATCAAAGACATATAAAAGAAGCTATAGACGACTATAACAAGGCTATTGAGCTTGATCCTGAAAACTTTATGGCATACAACAATCGTGGAAACGCTAAAAATTACCTAAAAGATTATGACAGTGCAATCCTTGATTTTAACAAATCTTTAGAGCTATATTCTTGCCATGACATTTATTTCAACCGTGCGATAGCAAAAGAAAACTCTGAAAACTATGAGGGTTCTATTGAAGACTACAACAAGGCAATCGAACTAAATTCAAACGATTTTCAAACCTTCAAAAAAAGAGCATATGCAAAATATAAAATTGATGATTACAAAGGCGCTATTGCGGACTATAACAAGGCTTTAGAACTAAACTCTACAGATTTTGAATCAATGATAAGTTTGGGTATTTTGCAACTTGAACTTGAAAATTATAAAGAAGCTTACGAAACATTTAATAATGCCGCAAAAATAGATTCTGATTTTCCTGATATATACTTAAACAGAACTATTGCGGAATGTGCATTGCAAATGTTTAATGAAGCATTACAAGATATTGAAAGATTATTCTCATTTAATAATGTATTTAAAAATGACTTTATATCTTTATTTAACAAGCTTTCAGAAGTTTTAGATGATATGTCTGACTCAAAAGAATTAGACGAAAATGCTCTAAACTTTAGAAAACGCATTGACTCTTACAAAGATATTGTCAATGATACCGACTTTAAAAAAGAATTCAGAAAATAATTTCAAAAAAAAGGAGGTTTTTGAACCTCCGGTTGGAATTAAGAATATCTAGAAGTTGGTCTAGAATATTGTATATATTATTAAACAACAAAATTTATACAAAATTTATTACCCAACTGGGTAGTTTTTATATTTTTTTTTGACTTTATAAATCCAGTAAAGTATTATTTATTAATAATAGAAATTAGGGCTTTGTAAATTATGTGTAAACCAATTAACGTCTACATTGTAGAAGATTATGTGCTATTCAGACTTTCACTCGTCAGTGGATTTTCTGCTAGTAATGATATCAAAGTATTAAACGCTTTTGCAACAGCAGAGGAATGTATTGAAGCAATGGAAACATGCCCTGCTGATGTAATCTTAATGGATTTAGGACTACCTCAAATGAATGGTATTGAAGCAACAAAGGTTCTTCACAACAAATTTCCATCAACATATATCATTGAATTAACTTCTCACGAAAGTGAAAGTGAAATGCTTGCTTGTATTGCATACGGAGCAAGAGGCTATGTTCTAAAAAGCACTTCAAACCTAAAACTTGTAGATATCGTTAAAGCAGTATCTACCGGAGCATTTTATTTTGATCCGAATTTAGAACAAATTCCACTTGCAGAAATTCCAAAACCTAATTCAACCAATTTTGACAATTTATATTCATTTGATAATATAAAGGAAAAACTTTCTTCTCGGGAATTTGAAGTATTTAAACTTGTTGCCCAAGGCATGACAAACCCAGAGATTGCAGAAGAATTATTTATCAGCTTAAATACCGCAAAAGCACATGTAGGCAACATTCTAACAAAATTAGAATTAGAAGACAGAATGCAAATTGCAGTTTTATCATTTAAATCAAAAATTTAAAAATGACAAAAGAAAAAAAAATATCATATAACAATCAAACAAAAACGTTGAAAAACATAAAAGTAGCAGCAATTATTTTGATATCAATAATTGTTTTTATTTTGCTTGGAATGCTTACTCCTATCATTGAGCTCGGACTTGAGGAAGGTATAATTATAATCATTGCATCTATTTTATTATTTGCATTATACCTAAGTTCACTTAATTCAAACCTGTTTAAACTAAAATTTCAGTACGTACAAAGTTACTTTGACGAACTAAAAACAAACACTCCGGATCTTGTTTACATCAAAAATCTAAAATCTGAAATTATAGATTGCAATAAAGCATTTCTAAAGTTTTTTGACTTAAAACAGGAAGAAGTGTACGGTAATAACTTCTTTTACCTTTTTAAAGAAGATGAGCAAAAAGAAATTTCAAAGTTTGAAAAAATTGTACTTACAACTCAAAAATCTGTTCAATTTAATATTCACCTAATAGATTTAAACAATATTGAACAAACTTTTCAGGTTCTAAAATCACCTATGCTTGATGAAACTAACACTGTCATTGGCACATTAAACATTTGTAGAAATATCACACAGCAAGAAGAAAACTATAATACAAAACGCAATTTTGTAGAAACCTTAGCGCACGATATAAAAAACCCTATTGTGGCACAAAGTAAAATTTTAGAATTTTTACTTGACGAAAAAGTTGGAACATTAAATTCTGAACAGAAAGACCTGATAAAACATATCATTAGCTCTAACCAATTCGCCTTGGAAATGCTAACATCAATGCTTGCCTCATACCGTTTTAGTGACGAAAGTTATAAATTGAAATTCACAAATTTTGACTTAAAGAAATTAATTCAAGAATGCATAAACCAATTAGAAATAACCGCATACAGCAAAAATTTAAAAATAGAATTTAACACAAAAAATTTTACTGAAAGCGCTGTTTTTTCTGATCAAATGGTCTTGCAAAGGTTAATATTAAATTTGCTTTTTAACGCAATCACTTACAGTAACGAAAACGGAACAATTGCGATAAATCTTACCTCAAGCAACCAAAACATTGAATTTACACTTCAAAATACAGCAATAAAAAGCAATCTAACCAAAGAGAACTTTAAACACATTTTTGACAAATATTACATAGGTACAAACAAATATAAACAAGTTGGTTCTGGCATTGGGTTATTTTTGGCAAAAACCATTGTACAAAACCTTAATGGTACGTTATTATACGATGTTTTAAACAAGGATGAGCATACAGATATCTACAAGTTCGGATTTACGATTCCACAAAACAATGATGAACTTGATGGAAATGATTTTAAATTTTAAATTATTTTATGCAATAATAGTACCTAAGGGGATAAAAAATGATTTTAATTACTGGTGCAGCAGGATACATTGGAAGCCATACAGCAATCAACTTCTTAAATAACGGTTATGATGTTGTTGCGTTTGACAATTTATCAACCGGTCATATTGAAATTATCAATGAGTTAAAACATATTGGGAATATTGACTTTACACAAGGTGATTTGTGCAATAAAGACGATATTGAAAAAGTTTTTGAGAAATACGATATCGATGCAGTAGTTCATTTTGCGGCCTTTTCGCTTGTAGAAGAAAGTGTTAAAAATCCGTCAAAATACTATAGAAACAACGTTTTAGGAACTATAAATTTACTGGATTCTATGGTAAAACATGGAGTTAAGAAATTTGTATTTTCATCAACATGTGCAACGTACGGAGAGCCACAATATGTGCCTATAGACGAAAAACATCCGCAAAAACCTATAAATCCTTATGGCAATTCTAAACTTTGCATAGAAATGATATTAAAGGACTACGACAAAGCGTACGGACTTAAATCAATTTGTCTAAGATACTTTAATGTCAGTGGTTGCGACGAATTGTGCAGAGTTGGAGAATGGCATGACAATGAAACTCATTTAATACCTAACGTACTAAAATCAGCCATTGAAAATAATAAAGAATTCAAACTTTATGGCAACGATTATGATACTCCTGACGGCACATGCATCCGTGATTACGTCAACGTTGAAGACCTTGCCGAAGCCCATAGATTAGCCTATATATATATAAAAGAAAATGATAAATCAGATGTTTTTAATATTGGCTCAGAACACGGAAATAGTGTAAAAGAAGTATTTGAAGCATGCGAAAATGTTTTAAACAAAAACATTAAAATAAAAATTGTTGAACGCCGAGAAGGTGATCCTTCAACACTTTACGCCGACACTAGCAAAGCAAAAAAGCTACTAAAATGGGCGCCTAAAAAAAGCTTGAAAGACAGTATAAGAACAGCTTATGCATGGGAATTAAAATTAGAAGAATTTAAGAAAGGTCAATAATGTCAATAGGTATAACAATCGCTATCTCACTCGTTTTTGTAATAATAGCTATAATTATAAGATATTCATTTGTGCAAAAACCATTAGAAAAAATCAATGCAACATGGATATGTTTTATATTGGCAGTAATCGCAACAACAATCTGTACTCTTATTGCAGGTGAGCCACAAGGTACGATAATAAGCGGTTTTGTAACCATGCTTTTAACTTATAATATCCTTTGCAGATAAATATATTTTTAAATTTTATATTGAAAATGCATGCTAATTAGCATGCATTTTTTTATTATTTTTTGAAAAGACTATACTAAAGTATAGTATAGTTCATACCAAAGAAATATAAAGAAGCCATATGAATTCCCGATAATAGGTATGTAAGGAAACAAACCATAGTATTACAACAAAGTACTAAAATGAAAAGGAGATCAAAATTATGGCAATTACAGTAAACACAAACATGGCAGCATTAACAGCACAAAGTTCATTAAACAAAGCAACAACAAAAATGAACACAGCAATGGAACGTATGACAACTGGTTATCGTATCAA
>OIYG01000492.1_pt1 | contig 38021 bp, 34 predicted proteins | sample 1587861 | NCBI WGS metagenome assembly OIYG01 (sample SAMN03283272) | human gut metagenome | biome: human-associated habitat; material: feces | host: Homo sapiens | place: Peru | collected 2012 | reverse complement strand
TAGAGCGCACGCCTGATAAGCGTGAGGTCGGTGGTTCGAGTCCACTTAAGCCCATGAAAAGAAAATAAAAACGCATTTATAAGGGAGCCGTTCCGTTTGGAACGGCTCCCTTTGTTGTCAGGTATCCGGGACGTTTCAAAATCTCCGGTTGTGAAAAAAAGGGGGATTTAGTATAATAGGAACATAACGTGGGAGGAGAGAATGAAATGGCAAGTTCTTTGTTATCATTTGTTATAACGATCGTTTTAGTGGCGCTCGGTGCAGCGGCGTCGGGAAAAGGGAAAATGAAAAAAACGCGGAAGTTCATACCGCCGAATCCGGCGTGGCGGAACGGCCAGCCGGGGCAGAACGCACCAATGCAGCAGGCGTGGGCGAACCGTCCACCGATACCGCAGGGTCAGCCGGTGCAGCAGCGGGTAAATCAGCAGCCGTCACAGGGGCAGATGCGTGCGTATCAGAAACAGATGGCGATGGGATATGGACAAAGACCGGTGCAGACCGCACAGAGCAGCAGTGTACTCAAAAACGTCCCGGCCGCAAAAAAGAGCAGTGGAAGCGCGATCTTAGACCGTGTACTCCGTGAAAATCAGGATACAGATACGCGGGAATACAACGTGGAAGAAACGGTGATACTGGATTCTATGGGACTTTCTATGCCAAAGATCGAGCAAAGTCCGTACATGGAAGAAGTACATCAGATGATGGTGACCGGTTATGAGGTAAAAATGCCGGAGCAGAGAGATTTTGTGATGGAGGGGCTTGCGCTCTTAGATCAGCATGTAGGTTAGGAAAGAAGAGGTTAGCATGAGACAGATACCAAAGCCGGGAGAACTTTACCGGCATTTCAAAAATAAATTATATCAGGTGATCGCGGTCGCAAAGCACACAGAGACCGGCGAAGATATGGTGGTCTATCAGGCACTGTATGGAGATTTTGCCGTGTATGTCCGCCCGCTTGCGATGTTTCTTGGGGAAGTGGATCACGAGAAATATCCGGACAGCCGGGAGCAGTACCGATTTGAAAAAGTAGAGCGCGGGAGAACCGCGGAAGATACTGTGGGGAACATGGAGCCCGAAGAAAAAGCGGAACCTGAGAGTAAAACAGCGGAAGCCGCAAAGCCGCAGCAAAACGGGGGACAAAAAGACAGTACGCCGCAGGAACCGGAGGAAACGAACGGGGTTGACCCGAGACTGCTTGCAATCCTGGATGCGGATACCTATAATGAGAAATATAAACTGCTTTCATCCATGCAGGGAGATATGACGGACCGTCTGATCAATGATCTGGCGGTGGCGCTTGATATTGCGGTGGATGATGGCCCGGTTGACCAACGGTATGAAAAATTGAAATCTGCGCTTGCAATGCTCTGCAAGTATGAAGTGAACCGCCTGCGTTAAGCAAGGCGGTTCGGCTTTTTCTGGCTTAAAGTGCTGTTGTGGTATTCGGTGGAATAGGTGACATCTTCGCCGAACCATTCCGGCGGAACAAAGGCATTTGCCTCATCCACACTCTCAAATTCCACTTCGGCAAGTGTGAGCGGAGCGAGTTCGCCGTCGAAAATATCAAGTTCGATCGTATATTTTTCCAGAAACGGGATCTTATAGCGGGTCTTCTGTATCAAAAGTCCGTCCGTTTTCGGGGCAAGATGGTCATAGGCTTCTTTGGTGAGCGGGAGATTATATTCTTCCCTCGCGAGAAGCCCTTTTGATTTGTAGGTTAAAATGTAATCGTCATCCTGTCTGCGGATGCGCACGACAGGTTCGGTACACAGATACCCTTGTTCGATGCGGTGGCACGGATACCGGTCTAAATGTTCCGGCAGCTCTTTTAATAAAAATTTACGTTCGATTTCCACGTCCGGTCGCGTCCTTTCTTCCTCATAAATAATAAAGTCAGTATAACACAGGATACCCGTTTTTTAAAAGAAAATCCGAGACTGGCGGAAAAAAAGGAGACATGCTATAATGATTTTCAGAAAAATACAGGAGCAGGGAGGAACAAAAAAATGAGCAGACTTGGAATCTTTTTTGCAGACGGCTGTGAGGAAATCGAGGGACTTGCGGTTGTCGATATCATAAGAAGGGCAAAGATGGATATTACAACGATATCCATTACCGGGGAAAAAGAAGTGACCGGTTCCCATCAGATCACCTTTTTGACCGATGCGCTGTTTGAGGATGTGGATTTTTCTGAACTTGACGGGATCATCCTGCCGGGCGGTATGCCGGGAACCTTAAACCTTGGCGCACATGCGGGCGTGACGGCACAGGTAAAGGCATTTGCGGAGGCAGGAAAACTGGTATGCGCGATCTGTGCGGCACCGAGCATTCTTGGCGCGTGCGGCATTCTGAATGGGAAAAAGGCGACCTGCCATCCGGGCTTTGAAGAGAAACTGACCGGCGCGTCAGTTTCCTATGACAATGTGGTTACGGATGGAAATGTGATCACCAGCCGCGGCATGGGTACGGTCATCGATTTCGGACTTGCGATCGTTTCCTATTTCGGCAGCGAAGAGCTCGTGGAGGATGTGAGAAAGCATCTGGTATACAATCGTTAAGACACCGGACGCGGCATTGTTTTTGTGATACAAAAATTTTGCATCATAAGAAAAACTTACCAAACATAATATTTTGAGATTCGCAGATAATAGAATCAGGATAAGCGATACGAAAAAAGCTTATCTGAATATAGATAAAACGAAGAAAATACTATGGAGGTAAGAATCATGACAGGATCAGGAAATTCTAACACAAGCAAAATGGCTGTGCCGCAGGCAAAAGAGGCCATGAACCGTTTCAAACAGGAAGTTGCAAGCGAGATCGGAGTACCTTTAAAAGAGGGTTACAACGGAGATTTAACTTCTGCACAGGCAGGTTCTATCGGTGGCGAGATGGTCAAAAAAATGATCATGAAGCAGGAAGAACAGATGTCCGGCAAATAAAAATCCGCACTTGCGGAGTGGAAAAAGAGATCGTCCGAAACGGCGGTCTTTTTTTCTGCATAAAAAACTCTTTTCATTTTGAAAATGTTATGCTATAATGCTTAAATGACTGTTAATAGCGAAATTCGAGCGTACATGGATATTTATATATAAGGAGGAAACAGTAACAATGAGTGTACAGGTAGAAAATTTAGAAAAGAATATGGCGAAACTTACGATTGAAGTTCCGGCAGAAAAGGTTGAAGAGGCTTTACAGGCTGCATACATGAAACAGAAAAACAGAATCAGCGTTCCGGGCTTCCGTAAAGGGAAAGTGCCGAGAGCAATGGTTGAAAAAATGTATGGCCCGGCAATCTTCTACGAAGATGCGGTAAACACCTTAATGCAGGAAAACTATCCGGATGCTGTAAAAGAAAGCGGACTTGATATTGTTTCCCAGCCTACCGTTGACGTAACACAGATCGAAAAAGGAAAATCTTTCATCTTCACAGCAGAAGTAGCTGTAAGACCGGAAGTTACCTTAGGAAAATACAAGGGTGTAACCGTTACAAAGATCGATACATCCGTAACAGATGAAGAAGTAGACAAAGAAGTAGAAAACGAAAGAAATAAAAACGCAAGAACAGTTACCGTAGAAGACAGACCGGTACAGGAAGGCGATACCGCGATCATCGACTTCGAGGGATTTGTAGACGGCGTTGCATTTGAAGGCGGCAAAGGAGAGAACCATCCGCTCAAGATCGGTTCCCATACCTTTATCGATACATTCGAAGATCAGTTGGTTGGCAAGAATGCAGGAGATGACGTAGATGTAAACGTTACTTTCCCGGCAGAATACCAGGCAAAAGATCTTGCAGGAAAGCCGGCATTATTCAAAGTTAAGATCCATGAGATCAAGACAAAAGAACTTCCGGAATTAAACGACGAGTTCGCACAGGATGTTTCTGAGTTCAATACACTTGCTGAGTACAAGGAAGATGTCAAGAAGAAACTTACCGAGAGAAAAGAAAACGAAGCAAAACGCACCAAGGAAGACGAAGCAGTACAGAAGATCATCGACAAGTCTACCATGGAACTGCCGGATGCAATGATCGATACACAGGTGAACTCCATGATCAACGAGTTCGCACAGAGAATGGCAAGCCAGGGACTGACTTTAGACCAGTACATGCAGTTCTCCGGTGTAACTATGGATAAGTTAAAAGAACAGGTTCGCCCGGAAGCGGTAACACGCATTAAGAGCAGCCTTGTATTAGAGCAGATCGCAAAAGAAGAAAACATCGAGATCTCCGATGATGAAGTAGCAGAAGAGATCGAAAAGATGGCGAAAGCTTACGGCATGGAAGCTGACAAGTTAAAAGAATATATGGGCGATTCTGAGAAAGAAAGCATGAAGAGAGATCTTGCGATCCAGAAAGCAGTAGATCTTATCATGGAAAATGTAAAAGAGCGCGCAAAAGCTAAGAGCAAGAAAGAAAAAGAAGCAGAAGCCGCTGAAAGCGAAGAATAAAAGGAATAAGCGCCCTTTCAAGATCAGATTGGAGGAAGGATCAGGATTATGAGTTTAGTACCTTATGTCATTGAACAGACAAGCAGAGGAGAACGGAATTACGACATCTACTCCAGATTATTAAAAGACCGTATCATCTTCCTAGGGGAAGAGGTCAACGAGACAACAGCAAGCCTTGTGGTTGCGCAGTTATTGTTTTTAGAGTCTGAGGATCCGGGAAAAGACATCCAGTTATACATCAATTCCCCGGGTGGAATGGTTACAGCAGGACTTGCGATCTACGATACGATGCAGTATATCAAATGCGATGTGTCCACGATCTGTATCGGACTTGCAGCAAGCATGGGCGCATTCCTGTTAGCAGGCGGTGCGAAAGGAAAACGTTTTGCACTCCCGAATGCAGAGATTATGATTCATCAGCCATCCGGCGGAGCGAAAGGTCAGGCTACTGAGATTGAGATCGCTGCGGAGAACATTTTAAAGACCAAGAAGAAATTAAATGAGATTTTAGCAGCAAATACCGGAAAGCCATATGAAACCGTATGCGCGGACACCGAAAGAGACCATTATCTTTCTGCAGAAGAAGCAAAAGAATATGGTCTGATTGATGATATAATTACAAGCAGATAAGAAAAAATCAGGGGACAGTACGTTTTTATGCACTGTCCCTGTTGCTTTCTTTGAGAAAATCAGATAAGATGTAGTAGAAAATTAAGAGATAACGGGGTGAAAGAATGGCAGGCAGAAATAACGATGAAAAAATCAGATGCTCATTTTGCGGAAAATCTCAGGATCAGGTCCGCAAACTGATCGCAGGCCCGAATGGGGCGTATATCTGTGATGAGTGCGTGGACATCTGTTCTGAGATTATAGAGGAAGAATTGGATGAGAACGATGTGCCGGAAGAAACAGAAGCACAGGAGATCAATCTGATCAAGCCGGAAGAAATGAAAGCGTTTCTCGATGACTATGTTATTGGACAGGAACAGGCAAAGAAAGTGCTTTCTGTTGCAGTATATAACCATTATAAGAGGATTACAGCGGAGACGGATGACAGTGTGGAGCTGCAGAAGAGTAATATCCTGATGCTCGGACCGACCGGATCCGGTAAGACACTGCTCGCACAGACACTTGCGCGTGTGTTAAATGTACCGTTTGCGATCGCGGACGCCACAACACTGACCGAGGCAGGCTATGTCGGTGAGGACGTGGAGAATATTCTGTTAAAGCTGATCCAGGCGGCAGATTACGATATCGAGCGCGCACAGTGCGGGATCATCTATATCGATGAGATCGACAAGATCACCAAGAAATCTGAGAATGTTTCTATTACAAGAGATGTTTCCGGCGAAGGCGTACAGCAGGCACTGTTAAAGATCTTAGAGGGAACGGTTGCTTCCGTTCCGCCACAGGGTGGAAGAAAACATCCGCAGCAGGAGCTGATCCAGATCGACACGACCAATATCCTGTTTATCTGCGGTGGAGCGTTTGACGGACTTGACAAGATCATCGAGAGCCGTATGGATGAAAAATCGATCGGATTTAACGGAATCCTTTCCGAAAAAGAAGAAAAGAATGTGGGCGAGCTGTTCAAAAAAGCACTGCCGCAGGATTTTATGAAATTCGGACTGATCCCGGAATTTGTAGGCCGTGTACCGGTCACAGTATCTTTGGATCTGTTAGACAAGGACGCTATGGTGCGCATCCTGACCGAGCCGAAGAACTCTCTGGTAAAACAGTACAAAAAGCTGTTTGAGCTTGACGGTGTGGAACTGGAGTTTAATCCAGACGCGATCGAGGCGATCGCGGAAAAGACCATGGAACGTAAGACCGGAGCGAGAGGACTGCGTGCGATCATGGAAGAAACGATGATGGATCTGATGTATAAGATCCCGTCGGATGAGAGTATTACGAAGTGTACGATCACAAAGGATACCGTGATGGGAGACGCGCCTGCACTTCTTACCTGTACAGGAAATGAAAAGAGCGCGTAAGATCGAAATACAAGTGTTATAAGAACAAAAAGCCATAAACTGCCTGTCCTTTTCAGGCAGTTTATTTTCTAAGTATAAAAGACAACAGGAGGAAACGGATCGTGAGTGAACAGATAAAGAAAGTTCCTGCGGTGGCACTGCGTGGAATGACGATTCTGCCGGGCATGATCGCGCATTTTGATGTGAGCAGGGAGCGTTCGATCCATGCCGTGGAGCAGGCGATGATGGATGATGAACAGATTTTCCTTGTTACCCAGAGAAATGCCGAGGAAAACGAACCGGAAGCGGAGGATCTCTATCAGATCGGAATTCTTGCGTTGATCAAGCAGGTCATCAAGATGCAGGACAACATCGTGCGCGTTCTGGTGGAAGGAACAAAGCGCGCGCAGCTGCAGGAACTTTTTTCGGAGGGAACGTATCTTGCGGCAGAGGTCATGACCTTTTCGGATACGGAAGACCTCTCAGACGGAGCGAAAGAGGCGATGCTGCGTGGCGTGCAGGAAACCTTTACCAAGTACTGCATGGCAAACCCGAAGATGGGCAAGGAATTTTTAAAACAGATCAAAGAGGCGAATGATCTTGAGAAAGCCATGGATCAGATCTCCAACAACCTGCCGGTGCGCTTTGAGGAAAAACAGCACATCCTGGAGGCGGTTACGCTGACAGAACGGTATGAAGTGTTAGTGACGCTTCTGTTAAACGAAATACAGATCATGGATCTCAAAAACGAGTTTCAGAAAAAAGTCAAGGCGCATGTGGATCAAAATCAGAAGGAGTATCTGCTGCGGGAACAGATGAAAGTCATACGCGAGGAACTCGGAGAGGAAAATACGGAGTCGGATGCGGATAAGTTTTTAGAAGAGGTCGGCAGGTTAAAAGCGGATGAGAAAACCAAGGAAAAGATCAAAAAAGAGATCTCCCGGTTTAAAAATATCAGCTCGAATTCGTCCGAGAGCGCGGTGACGCGGGGCTATATCGAGACGCTTTTGGAACTTCCGTGGAACAAAGTATCAAGAGACAACAGAAGTCTGAAAAACGCGAAAAAGATCCTGGATGAGGATCACTATGGACTGGAAAAAGTAAAGGAGCGTATGCTGGAATTTCTGGCGGTGCGCAACCTGACGAAGAAAGGCGAGAGCCCGATCATCTGTCTGGTGGGACCGCCGGGAACCGGAAAGACCAGTATTGCGCGTTCGGTTGCGCGGGCGTTGGACAAAAAGTACGTCAGGATCTCGCTTGGCGGCGTGCGCGATGAGGCAGAGATACGCGGACACCGGAAAACCTATGTCGGAGCAATGCCGGGACGTATCGTAAACGGACTGCGCAGCGCGGGTGTGAAAAATCCGCTGATGCTCTTAGACGAGATCGACAAGATGAGCAGCGATTACAAGGGAGATACCGCATCGGCACTGCTTGAAGTGTTAGATGCGGAGCAGAATAAGAAATTCCGCGATCACTATGTGGAGATCCCGATCGACCTCTCAGAGGTGCTGTTTATCGCGACGGCAAATTCTGTGCAGGGGATTCCGAGACCGCTTCTGGATCGTATGGAGCTGATCGAGGTCTCAAGCTATACGGAAAATGAGAAAGAGCATATCGCGAAAGAGCATTTGTTAAAGAAGCAAAAAGAGCGGAACGGATTAAAAGAGGACGAGCTCTCGATCAGTGACGCGGCAATGAGAAAGATCATCCGGGGCTATACCAGGGAAGCCGGGGTTCGTAATTTAGAGCGCAAGCTCGGTGAGATCTGCAGAAAGGCCGCACGGAAGATCTATGAGGGCGAGAAAAAATCCGTGAAGATCACGGAACAGAATCTTTCCGGTTATCTTGGCAGAGAGCGGTATACCTATGACAGGAAGAATGAGACGGATGAGGTCGGGATCGTGCGCGGACTGGCGTGGACGAGTGTCGGCGGAGATACGTTGGAGATCGAAGTGAACGTGATGCCGGGCAAAGGCGCGTTCAAGCTGACCGGACAGCTCGGCGATGTGATGAAGGAGTCGGCGCAGGCAGGGATCAGCTATATCCGTTCCATCAGTGAGGAGCACGGGATCGACCGGAAATATTTTTCGGAGCATGACATCCACATCCATATTCCGGAAGGTGCCGTGCCAAAGGACGGACCGTCAGCCGGTATCACGATGGCAACGGCGATGTTTTCCGCAATCACAGGAAAGCCGGTGCGCGCGGATGTCGCAATGACCGGAGAGATCACCCTGCGCGGCAGGGTACTGCCGATCGGCGGGCTGAAAGAGAAAATCCTTGCGGCAAAAAATGCGGGGATCGTGACGGTCTGCGTGCCGAAGAAGAATGAAAAGGATATTGCGGAGATCTCACCGGAGATCAAAAAAGGACTCGAGATCGTGTATGTGGAACACATGCAGGAGGTCTTAGACGTGGCGCTTGTAAAATAGAAAGAGGAAAATTATGGTCATTAAAAATGTAGAATTAGAAATCGTGTGCGGCGTGACAAGTAAAATACCGGATACCGATCTGCCGGAGGTGGCATTTGCGGGAAAATCCAATGTGGGAAAATCTTCCCTGATCAACGGACTGATGAACCGGAAATCACTTGCGCGAACATCTTCCCAGCCGGGAAAGACACAGACGATCAATTTTTATAATATCAACAAGTTTATGTATTTAGTCGATCTTCCGGGCTACGGCTACGCGAAAGTGTCAGAGAATGAAAAGAAAAAATGGGGAAAGATGATCGAAAATTATCTTCACACCTCAAAACAGTTAAAGGCGGTCTTTCTTCTGATCGATATCCGCCATGAGCCGTCCGCGAACGATAAGATGATGTATGAGTGGATCGTGTATCAGGGATATGATCCGATCATTGTTGCAACGAAGCTGGATAAGATCAAACGCAGCCAGATCCAGAAATCCGTAAAGATGGTAAAAGAAGGGTTGAATGTAAAACCGGGAACAAAGATCATTCCATATTCCGCGCTGACCAAGCAGGGACGGGATGAGATCTGGGAACTGATGGATGAACTGGTCGGTTATGAAACGGAGAAAAAATAAAATCTATGAAGAATAAATATGTGTTTGTCACAGTCATGCTTGCGGTGCTTTTGTTTCTTGGTGTCGGGCTGACTGAGATTTATGTAAACCATACAGAAGAAAAAGAAGACGGACAGTACACAGTTGTCACTTCGTTCTACCCTATGTATATCGCCGCACTCAATGTGGCGGGGGAAAACGATCATATCCGGCTTGAAAATTTAAGCGAACCGCAGACCGGCTGTCTGCATGATTATCAGCTTACGCCGGCGGATATGCAGCTGTTATCGACTGCGGATGCCTTTATCATAAACGGCGGCGGGATCGAGAGCTTTCTCGGTGAAGTCGCGGAGCAGTATCCGGATCTTACGATCATAAATGCCAGTGAGCAGGTGGGTCTGATCGAGGATAATGCCCATGCGTGGATGAATATCGAAGACTATATGACGCAGGTAAAGACGATCGAGGCGGAGCTTTCCGCAGCAGATCCGGCGGATGCGGAGCAATTTTCGGAGAATGCGGATGCATACCTCGCAAAACTTTCTTCCTTAAAAGAGCAGGCAGATGCGGTAAAGCCGCTGACCGAAGGAAAAAATATCGTGATCTTCCACGAGGCGTATGAGTATGTGGCAGAAGAATTTGGCATGCAGGTTTCCTATGTGATGGATCTTGACGAGGAGCGTCAGGTCAGTGCAGGGGAAGTCGCGGATGTCGTGCGCACGGTCACAGACGGCGGTGTCCGGGTGATCCTTGCCGAGGAACTTTACGGAAAGGATATGGGTGACACTGTGGAGAGCGAGACCGATGCAAAGATCTGCTATCTGGATACGCTGGTGCGCGGGGATTATGACGCGGACAGCTATTTAAATGCCATGCAGCAGAATATCACATTGTTGAAGGAGGCGTTTTCGGATGAAAAAGATCATTGAGCCATGCGGACTTCATTGTATCAAGGTGAACCACCTGGGCGTTACGATCGGAGGACAGCAGATCTTATCCGATATCAATCTGCACATCCACTGTGGGACACTGACTGCAATTATAGGAAAGAACGGAGCGGGAAAGTCTACGCTGATCAAGGCAATGCTTGGCGATATCCCGCACGAGGGAAATATCGAGTTTAAGGACAGGGAAAACGGAAAGATCCAGAAATTAAAGATCGGTTATGTGCCGCAGAGCATGAATATCGAGAAGAATACGCCGATCAGTGTCTATGACATGATCGCGAGTTATCAGTCCAATTTTCCGGTATTTTTCCGAAAGAAGCGGGCACTCTATGAAGAGATCAAAGACAGCTTAAAAGTGTTTGAGGCGGATTATCTGATCGATAAGCAGGTGTGCAATCTCTCCGGCGGAGAGCTCCAGAGGGTGCTGCTTTCAATGGCGATCATGGATGAGCCGAACCTTCTGCTTTTGGACGAGCCGGTATCCGGGATAGATCAGAACGGGATGGATCTGTTTTACAAAAAGATTGATTACCTGAAAAAGCATTTTGATCTCGCGACGATCTTAATATCCCATGATCTTGATTATGTGGAAAGATATGCGGACAAGGTCATTTTACTCGATCAGAAGATCTTAAAGCAGGGCACGGTAAAAGAAGTATTCCAGTCGGATGAGTTTAAACGGGTATTTGGAACGGAGGTGAGGGTATGATCGAATTTTTTACCGGATGGTGGCAGTACAGTTTTATGCGCAGCGCATTTCTCGCGGTTATGATCATTACGCCTCTGTTTGGGATACTGGGAACGATGATCGTAAACCGTAAAATGGCGTTTTTCTCGGATGCGCTCGGACATTCCGCACTGACCGGGATCGCGGTCGGCGTGGTGCTCGGCGTGACGGACACGAATCTTTCGATGGTGATCTTTGCGATCATCTTTGCGCTTTTGTTAAATAAGATCAGCAGTAAGAGTACGGCATCCACCGACACGATCATATCGGTCTTTTCATCCTGCTCGGTCGCGATCGGACTTGCGATCCTCTCGAAAGGCGGAAATTTCAGCAAATATTCGAGCCTGTTAGTCGGGGATATTTTAAGTATCACGCACCGGGAGATTGTGTATCTGGTACTGATCTTTGCGGTCACACTGGTATTCTGGTTTTTTGCGTTCAATAAGTTAAATGCGGTCAGCATGCACCGGACACTGGCGACGAGCCGCCACATACCGGCAACGCTGTTGGAAAACCTGTTTGCGGTACTGATCGCGCTCATTGTCATGCTGTCGATCAAATGGGTGGGCATCCTTATCATCAACGCCCTGCTCATTCTGCCGGCGGCAAGCAGCAGAAACCTTGCGGTCAATCTCAGGGAATATCACTTTTTCGCAGTTTTATTTTCGATGTTCTCCGGGATACTTGGGCTGATCATCTCATATTTTACGAATGTCGCGACGGGACCGATGATCATCATCGTGGCGTCATTGATATATTTTATCACTTTCGCATATCAGAAAGTGGTACATGGATAATAACAGAAAAGAAGCAGACATCTACGCAGGATAAAGTGTGCAGATGTCTGTTTTTTTGAATCATAGGAAATTCCTTCCTATGATTTAAAAACGCTCCGCGGGGATGCGCAGCTCGCGGAGATGAAGTTTATGTTGAACATACCGCTCGCGCGCGAAAGTGTGCGGTAAGCGCACACTTTATTTCTGGAAACATCTCTTTTCCTATTGACATACTAGGAATTTGTGATATAACGTAATGGAAGGAAAATTGACGATATCAGAAAGGAAGGAACTCTATGTCTGAAAAAAATATATTGGAAATAAAAAATTTGCATGTAAGCGCGGATGATAAGGATATCCTGCGCGGCGTGGATCTTACGATAGGAAAAAATGAAACTCATGTACTGATGGGGCCAAACGGAACCGGAAAGTCTACACTCGGATATGCGATCACCGGAAATCCGCATTATATCGTGACGGAAGGTGACATTATTTTTGACGGAGAAAATATCACCGAAATGCCGGTCAATGAACGGGCGAAAAAGGGGATCTTTCTCTCGTTTCAGAATCCGCTCGAGGTGCCGGGCATCACGTTAAGCGCGTTTATCCGCAGCGCACTTGAACAGAAAAGCGGAAAACGTATCCGCCTTTGGGATTTTAAGAAAAAATTAAAAGAGACGATGGAACTGCTCTCGATGGACGAGTCCTATGCGGAGCGTGACTTAAACGTGGGATTTTCCGGTGGAGAGAAGAAAAAGGCGGAGATCCTGCAGATGCTGATGTTAGAGCCGAAACTCGCGATCCTGGACGAGACGGATTCCGGGCTTGATGTGGATGCGGTAAGAACCGTATCAAAGGGCATTCATGCCTATCAGGAAAAGTGCAAGGGAAGTCTCCTTATCATTACGCACAGCACCAGAATCCTGGAGTCTTTGAAGGTGGATGTCACCCATGTCATGGAAGGCGGCAGGATCGTAAAGAACGGGGACGCGTCTTTGGTGGATGCCATTAACGAGAATGGATTTGAACAGATATCAGAATAAGCAGACCGGAAAGGAGTGTACCTGATTTGGAAGAAAAAAGTTATGTAGAAGATATAGACAGAAGTATTTATGACATCCGGAACGAGGAGAAGGATGAATACCGGATCGAGGAAGGGTTGACGCCTGCGATCATCGATAAACTGTCGAAAGAAAAACACGATCCGGTCTGGATGCAGCAGTTCCGTCTGCAGTCTCTGCAGATCTATAATGAAATGAAGATCCCGGACTGGGGGCCTTCAATCGAGGGACTTGACATGGATCATATCGTTACCTATGTCAGACCGAACACAAAGATGCAGGGAAGCTGGAAGGATGTCCCGCAGGACATCAAGGATACCTTTGAGCGTCTCGGCATCCCACAGGCAGAGCGGAAATCACTGGCGGGAGTTGGCGCGCAGTATGATTCTGAGCTTGTATACCATAACGTAAAAGATGAGGTCGCGGCGCAGGGCGTGGTATACACGGATATGGAAAGTGCCTTAAAGGGCGAGTACGCGGACATGGTCCACAAATATTTTATGAAGCTTGTCACGCCGAGAGACCATAAATTCGCGGCACTGCACGGCGCAGTCTGGTCGGGCGGTTCCTTTGTCTATGTGCCGAAGGGCGTACAGGTATCGATCCCGTTACAGTCCTATTTCCGCTTAAACGCAAAGGGCGCGGGACAGTTTGAGCATACGCTGATCATCGTGGACGAGGGCGCGAGCCTCCACTTTATCGAAGGGTGTTCCGCACCGAAATATAATGTCGCGAACCTGCATGCGGGCTGTGTCGAATTATATGTAAAGAAAAACGCGAAGCTCCGCTATTCGACGATCGAAAACTGGTCGAAGAATATGTACAACTTAAATACCAAGCGTGCGCTGGTCGAAGAAGGCGGCACGATCGAATGGGTATCCGGCTCGTTTGGCTCCCATGTAAGTTATCTGTACCCGATGAGCATTTTAAAGGGCAGGGGCGCGAAGATGGAGTTTACCGGAATTACATTTGCGGGAAAAGGACAGAATCTGGATACCGGTGCGAAAGTGGTACATGCCGCGCCGGATACAAGTTCCTATATGAATACAAGATCGATCAGTAAGGACGGCGGTATCAGTACCTTCCGCAGCAGTGTGGTGGTAAATAAGGATGCCTGCGGTTCCAAATCGGCAGTCTCCTGTCAGTCCCTCATGCTGGATTCAGAGTCAAGATCGGATACGATCCCGGCGATGGACATCCGCACCAGAAAGGCATCCGTAGGTCATGAGGCAAAGATCGGAAGCATCAGTGATGACGCGGTATTTTATCTGATGTCGAGAGGAATGAGCGAAGAGGACGCGCGGGCACTGATCGTCAGCGGATTTGCGGATAATGTTTCAAAAGAGCTTCCACTGGAATACGCAGTGGAGATGAACAATCTGATCCGGCTTGAGATGAAGGGCTGCATCGGATGATCTTTGGTATTTCGGAAGGAGGAACAAAAATGGCGGAAAACAGTAACAAAGTGATGAATCGGCTGCCGTCCAAAACATGGTACTGGCTGGGTGTCAATGAGACCAGGTTTCCGTGGGATGAAAAGCAGTGCGTGCGGTTCCCGGAGATACAGGAACATACAGACGCGGACGGCGAGGCGAAAACATATAAATATCAAATAGAAGGAACGGACGCTTTTTCTGAGCGTACCTTTACATTTACAGCAGAAAAAAACAGCAGACTTACGGTTCTTATGGATATAGGCACAGAGGGAAACAGCGCGCTCCATATTAACTTAAACGCGAAGGAAAACGGTGAGATCAAACTTGTGCAGATCCAGCGCAACAAAGCGGATTCAAAGGTGTATAACGAGGTCTGCGGAAACTGTGATGCGTCTGCGAGCGTGGAACTCGTGCAGATCTATCTGGGCGAGGGCGATATCTATTCGGATGAAAAGATCGATTTGAACGGGGACGGCAGCAGTTTAAAGACCGATATCGGTTATCTCGGACAGAACAAAAAGTGCCTGGACATGAATGTAGTCGCCAATCATTTCGGGAAAAATACCAAGAGCGAGATACAGGTGGCAGGAGCGTTAAAGGACGCGGCAAAAAAGATCTTCCGCGGAACGATCGATTTTAAGAAAGGCTCCTCCGGTTCCACAGGGGATGAACTGGAAACCGTGCTCATGCTCGGAGATGACGTGGAAAACAAAACGATCCCGTTGATCCTCTGCGCGGAGGAGGATGTTGCCGGAAACCACGGGGCAACGATCGGGGAACTGGATGAGGAGACGTTATTTTACTTTGAGAGCCGCGGTATCAAAAAGGAAGTGGCAGAGGACATCTGCGCACGGGCATCGATCGAAAAACTGCTTCGTGAAGTGGAAGACCCGGAGCTCAAAGAACTTGCACTGGCAGAACTGGATCAGATGTCAGCAGGAGAAAAGGAGGAAGCATAGGATGGAGAGGGATTACAGAAAAGACTTTCCGCTCTTGATGCAGGACCGCACGGTATATCTCGATAACGCGGCAACCGCGCAGAGACCGCAGTGCGTCATTGATGCGGAGATGGATTTTTATAAAAACCACAATGCAAATCCGCTCCGTGGCACTTATCCGCTCAGCGTGGAGGCAACCGATATTTATGAGCAGGCGAGAGCGCGGGTCACACAGTTTATCCATGCGGCATCCACGGAGGAAGTGATCTTTACCAGAAACACGACAGAAGGCATCAATCTGGTCGCGTACAGCTATGGACTCACCAATCTGAAAGCGGGCGACGAGATCTTGGTGTCGATCATGGAGCATCACAGCAATCTTCTGCCCTGGCAGATGGCCGCGCGGATGACGGGAGCATCCTTAAAGTTTCTTGAATGTGGAAAAGACGGCAGTGTGGATCTGGATCTTGTGGAAAAACTGATCACAGACCGCACAAAGCTGGTTGCGGTCACGCAGATCTCAAATGTGCTCGGAAGAGAAAATCCGGTGCGTGAGATCGCGGCGATCGCGCACAAAAAGGGTGCCGTTGTCGTTGTGGATGGTGCGCAGAGCACCCCGCACAAAAAGATCAATGTGCAGGCATTGGACGCGGATTTCTTTGCATTCTCGGGACACAAGCTGTTTGGCCCGATGGGGATCGGCGTTTTATATGGAAAGAAAGCGCTGCTGGATCAGATGCCGCCGTTTTTAAGTGGTGGAGAGATGATCGATTCCGTGACGAGAGAAGGCGCAAAATTTGCGGAACTGCCGCATAAATTCGAGGCGGGAACCGTCAATGCGGCGGGCGCGGCAGGTCTGCTTGCGGCGATCGATTATATCGAGGGCATCGGATTTGATGAGATGGAAAAACGGGAACTTGCCGTGACAGAGCGGGCACTCTCCGGCTTAAAGGAAATCCCGCATGTGCATGTGCTTGGATCGGAGCGGGCAGAGGAACATACCGGCATCCTCACCTTTGTGGTCGATCAGGTGCATCCGCATGATGTCAGTGAGGTGCTGATCGCGGATGGGATCTCCGTGCGCGCGGGACATCACTGCGCACAGCCGCTGTTACAGTATCTGGGTGTGAATTCGGCAACCAGGGCGAGCTTTATGTTTTATAATACAAAAGAAGAGGCAGACCGTCTGGTCAAAAGTATAGCAAGTATAAGGGAGCGTATGGGATATGGCAGATAGAACATTTTATAATGAGATCTTAACCGAGCACAACATAAGACCGGAATTCAAGCATGATCTGCCGGATGCGGATATCGTGTTAGAGGGCGTCAATCCAAGCTGTGGAGACGATATCTGGCTCAAATTAAAACTGGATGGAGATACGATCTTTGATGGAGCCTTTGTCGGCGATGGATGTGCCATTTCACAGGCATCCGCGGATATTATGCTTGGCATGGTGATCGGAAAGAAGAAAGAGGAAGCCATACAAATGGGCGAGATCTTTATGAAAATGATCCGCGGAGAGGCAACGGATGAGGAGATCGACAGCCTTGAGGAAGCCTCGGCACTGCGCGATATCGCGCATATGCCGGCGCGTGTAAAATGCGCAGTACTGGGCTGGAGAACACTAAAAGAAGCGCTGGATGAATAAAGAAAAGGCGGGATCAGTCGTCGGGTGATTCCGGCGGCGGATCGGTTTTTTGTTTTGCCTTTGGTTTGAATTCATTGGCGTTATTTAAAAAGCTGCCGCGCACGATGGCATCACTGCCGTATTTGTGGCGGATCGAGTCCACAGCGGCATCCAGACGCTTTAAGCGTTTGGCGCGTTCGGCAGCATTTGGCACACTGGAAGAAAAAGCGGCAGGATCGGATGCCGCTTTTTTGGTATCGGCGAAATCGAAAATGCTCATCTGCACCGGCGCGTCCGCAGGCAGCAGTTTCCCGGTGCGGATGCCGAGAAGCCGTACCGGTTTCCCGTTCCAGAGCTCATGGAACAGATGACAGGCGGCATCGTAGATCGTGTCTGTCGTGTTGGTTGGCGAAAAAAGGGGCATCTGGTGGGAAAATGAGGAAAAGTCGGAGTATTTGATCTCAACCGTCACGGACTGCGCGATCTGACTGCAGCTTCGCAGCCGCTCCGATACGGTTTCCGAGAGGCTTAAAAGCACACGCCTTGCCTCCGTTTCTGCGGTCACATCCTCGCGCAGCGTCACGGAGTTCCCGACACATTTCAGCTCGTGCTCGGTGGCATCCACCACGGAGTGGTCAATGCCATTGGCGTATTCCCACATCCGGATGCCGTGGCTTTTAAACTCACGTTTTAAGAAATCCACATCCGTATGCGCCAGATCGCCGATCGTGCGAATGCCAAAACTTTTTAAACGGCTGGCACTTGAATGCCCGACCATGTAAAGGTCATCTACGGAAAGCGGCCACATTTTGGCCGGTATCTCATCAAAAAACAGGGTATGGATGCGGTCCGGCTTTTTGAAGTCACTCGCCATCTTGGCGAGCAGCTTGTTTGGCGCGATCCCGATGTTTACCGTAAAATGGAAGCGGTTTCTGATATCATCCTTGATCTGTGTGGCAGCGGCGATCGGGGATTCATACAGCCGCAGGATCGGAGTGAAATCAAGAAAACATTCATCGATCGAGATCTGCTCGATATCTGGGGAATACGTATGCAGCAGATCCATCATTTTTTTGCTGTACGCATGGTAAAGCGCGTGATCCGGTGCCTGGGTGGTAAGAAACGGACATTTCCGAAAGGCGGAGACGACAGGCTCTCCGGTGTGGATACCAAATGTCTTGGCGGATTCGGATTTCGCGAGGACGATCCCGTGACGGTTCTTTTTGTCACCGCCGATGATCGCAGGGATCGTGCGAAGATCCGGGCCGCTTCCGGTTTCCAGATTATGGACGGATGTCCAGCTTAAAAAAGCGGAATTGACATCAATATGAAAAATAACGGATTCCATACACTTGCTCCTTTCGTTTGGGATAATGATATTTTAACATAATTTTCATAAAATGTGAACATATGTTTGCGAAAATTGATTGAATTAATTTTCATTTTATTGTATAGTAATGGATAGGATATGGGGAAACGTTTTTTGTTTTTACAGGAAGTGATGACATGAAATTTAAGAGGATTGATACAGAAACCGTGCGCTGTCTGATCTCGGAGGAGGAACTCAGTGAGAACGGACTTGTGCTGGATGATTTTTTTAATAATAAGGGAAAAACAGAAGAATTTGTCCGCAGGGTCATCGCCATGGCGGAACAGGAAGTGGATTACCGGGTGCAGGGCGGCCCGGTTTCCGTGCAGGTAGCGGTCTTAGATAACCGGATGCTTGCGCTGACGCTTTCCGAGAAGCAGGAGCAGAATATCATGGAGATGATAAAAAATCTGCGCTCTGCGGTGGAGGTCTTAAAAGAGGTTACGAACCAGACGGCAGGGCAGCCGGAGACAGAGAAGCCGGCAGAGAAAGCGGAAAAGAGTATTGAGGATCTGATCCGCGAGGGCGGACGGCTGGATCGCGATATCTATGAGCTGGAGTTTTTGTCACTGGATCATGTCATGCGTTTCTGCGCAGCTGTGATCTGCGGGGACGTGGTAAAAAGCAGCCTGTATAAACTTGCGGGCAATGAACGGTTTTATCTGCTGCTGGAAAAAGAGCCGCTGACGGATGCAGAGTTCTGTAAGCTGCTCGGTGCATCGCTTGATTTCGCGGAGGCGATCTACTCGGACGGAAGAATGAAGGCATATCTTGAGGAGCATGGGACACTGCTCTTAAAGAAGCAGGCCGTCCAGCAGCTTCACAGCCTATAACAAAAGATTGGAGAACAACATGAAGGAGAATACACCACAGGATAAGGCATCCTTTGAAAAATTTTTCGAGGAAAATTATGTGCCGGTGGAATATAAAACAGTAAAAAATGATTTCGAGGAAGTGGCCGCAGAGTACGGCAGAGATCTGTTTACCGAAGAGTATCAGGCGAAAGGCAGGATCAAGAAGGAAAATTACATCCTGTATCTGACCAGTGACGCGTACTGCGCGTTTGAGGAGATCGTGGAAAATGCGGTGGACGCTTTAAACCAGGATATTGCGGATGTGATCGCGGAGATCGGCAATGAACTGTCGTTTGATAACAGTGTGACAGAGATCTATTTTGATAATATGGAAAAACTGGTAAAGCGGTTTTTAGACTGTCTTTATGATGAGGTGCTCTGCGAGTGGTAGCAGGAGCGGACAGCCGGGAAAAAGCGGAGGCGTTTTTAAAACGTCTCCGCTTTTTTCATTGTTATACAGTTTCCATTTTCCAGATATAAGCCGTGTAAGGGGCAAGCGTGGTGCCGCCGCCAAAATCGTGTGTGGTCTGCGAGATCAGTTCTTCGGCACGCCCACAGCCGGCATCGAAATGCGCATCAAACGGAGCTTCATCCGCATTCAGCGCAAGCAGGACGCGCTCTGAACCGGTTTTCCGCTCAAAGATGCACTGCTTGTTGGTGAGCAGGACGGAGCGGAAGTTTCCGTAATTTAAGGCGTCAGACGCTTTCTTGATCGCGGCGAGCCGGGAGATGTAAGTGGTCAGCTCATTTTCCACCGGTGCGTCAAAGCAGGCGCGAAGTGCCGGATCACCGTCCTCTTTTCTTGCCTTTGCCCCCCATTCGCTGCCGTAGTAGACACATGGGATGCCCGGCATGCAAAACATCAGCGCATAGATGAGCGGCAGATGTTTTTCGTTGTTTAAGATACTTGCCACGCGGGTGACATCATGGTTATCGACAAAACTGAGCAGATGTTTTCCCTTGTAGAGTGTCCAGTCTTCCGGTCCGAACTGGCGGAGCAGGGAGTGGTTGATCTCGAACATGTTCATGCAGTTAAAGCTGGAATAAAGCCCCTTGTAGCACTCGTAGTTTGTCACGGAGTGCAGCATTGCGTCGTTCATGATCTGGTTGTAATCGCCGTGCAGAGTTTCTCCGACCAGGAAAAAATCCTGCTTTTTGGAATCACAGAAGGCACGCAGCCGCCGTAAGAAATCATGATCCAGACAGTAAGCCACATCTAACCGGAGCCCGTCGATATCAAAATAGGAGATCCAGTATTCGATACAGGAAAACAGATAGGAAACCACCTCTTCATTCCGAAGATTTAATTTGACAAGATCAAAGTTGCCTTCCCAGCCCTCATACCAGAGTCCGTCGTTGTAGTTGGAATTTCCGTCAAAATGGATGAAAAACCAGTCTTTATACGGAGAGTTCTCACGGTTTTTTAATACATCCTGAAAACCGAAAAATCCGCGTCCCACATGGTTAAAGACACCGTCTAAGACGACTTTGATCCCGGCGTCATGCAGATGGTCGCAGACTGCCTTAAAGTCCTCGTTGGTGCCGAGGCGCACATCGATCTTTTTGTAATCCCTGGTGTTATAGCCGTGCGTATCGGATTCAAAGACCGGGGAAAAATAGATCGCGTTCGCGCCAAGTTTTTGGATATGGGGGATCCAGTCATCAACCTTTGCGATACGGTTTTTTGGAACACCGTCATTTTCAAACGGCGCGCCGCAAAAGCCGAGCGGATAGATCTGGTAAAATACACTTGTTTCAGCCCACATAGTATAACCTCCGTTTCCCATTATTTGCTCATTTCTTTTGATTTCTCCGTGCATGCGTGCTGTGCGTTCATGACCGTGCTGCGCAGGTTCTGTTTTTCCAGTGCTGCGACTGCGGCGATCGTGGTTCCGCTCGGTGAGCATACGGCATCCTTCAATTCACCCGGATGTTTGCCGGTTTCAAGCACCATCTTTGCTGCGCCGAGGACAGACTGTGCGGCGAATTTGTAAGCCTGTGCGCGTGGCATGCCGTCCCATACGGCGGCATCAGCCATCGCCTCAATGAACATATAGACATAGGCAGGGGAGGATCCGCTGACTCCGGTCACGGCATCCATCAGTGTTTCCGGGACGACCTCGCATTTTCCGAAACTGTTGAAAATGGAGATGATGATGTCAAGTTCTTCCTGTGTCACATTGGCATTCGGAGTGAGTGCGGACATTGCTTCTAAGACCATGGCAGGGGTGTTTGGCATGGAGCGCACAAGTTTCACCGGATGTCCGAAATAGCCCTCGATCTTTTCAATGGACTGTCCGGCGGCAATCGCTACGATCACGGCATCTGTGGAAACCACATCTTTGATTTCCTTTATCACTTCCGCATAGAGATAAGGTTTGACAGCAAGGAATAAGATGTCTGCCTCTTTGGCGACTGTCTGGTTGTCTAACGTGGTGCGGATTCCAAACTGATCCTTTATCTTTTCTACGGTAGCAGAGGTATGCGCGCTTGCGATGACTTTTGATGCCGGCACCAGACCGGAGCCTGTGATACCGCCGATCATGGCGCTTCCCATATTTCCACATCCGATAAATCCAATGGTTTTTTCTAACATGAACAATTTCCTCCTTATTTAAAAATAATTGTAAAAGAACCGCCAGCAAAAAGCAAGCGGTCCTTTGTATCCTTATTGTGAAGTTTTCTTCGATTTAGAAATCTGTGAAGTTCTTTTCTTTTCTCTTCTCTAAGAAAGCGCTCATGCCTTCTTTTTTGTCGTGTGTATCGTTTACAACACCGAACAGATTTGCTTCCATTTCAACAGCGTTCTTGATGTCCATATCGTAACCGTTGTTGATCGCTGCTTTTGCAACAGCAACAGCATAGCTGCCGTTACGAAGGATCTTAGAAGCCATCTTCTTAGCAGTATCCATAAGCTCTGCCTGCGGAACTACTTTGTTTACAAGACCGATGCGGTAAGCTTCTGCTGCATCGATATTGCTGCAGGTAAAGATGATTTCTTTTGCTCTGCCCATACCAACTAAACGGGCAAGTCTCTGTGTACCACCGAATCCAGGGATGATACCAAGTCCACATTCCGGCTGACCGAAAACGGCGTTGTCAGAAGCAATACGGATATCACATGCCATGGAGATCTCGCATCCACCGCCAAGTGCGAATCCGTTTACAGCTGCAATCGTTACCTGACGCATGTTCTGCAGTTTGAAGAACGGAACAGACGCACGGATACCGAAAGCTCTTGCTTCTGGAGCGGTAAAGTTGATCATTTCAGAGATATCAGCACCGGCAACGAAAGATTTTTCGCCTGCACCTGTTAAGATTACGACTTTGATGTCGTCTCTGCCTTCGATCTCAGTAAGTACTTCGGTGAGCTCCTCTAATGTTTCAGAGTTCAGAGCGTTTAAAGCCTTCGGTCTGTTGATCGTAAGGACTGCAACTTCATTTTCAACGTCTAATGTTAAATTGTTCATTGTAGAAACCTCCTAAAAAATTTTGATTTCGTTCGGTTTTTGTGACCAAGTTTATATAAATTTATCTTATAACTTTGATAAACTTTTGTCAATCTCTTTTGCCATACTTTACCGGTTTTTTTGTATAGTAGGAAGAGGAAAAGTGTAGTATAATGACAAAAAAGAACGAGGAAGAAAGATTAAAAAGGAAACAATGAAACAGGAATTTGATTTAAAGCAGATCGAAAAACCGCTGCTGGCCTGGTTTGCCGGGCATGCGAGAGTCCTGCCGTGGCGGGAGGAGCCGACGCCGTACCGTGTCTGGGTGTCGGAGATCATGCTGCAGCAGACCAGGGTGGAAGCGGTAAAACCATATTTTGAGCGATTTACGAAGGAGCTGCCGGATGTTGCGGCACTCGCGGCATGCAGTGAGGAGCGGCTGTTAAAACTCTGGGAAGGGCTTGGCTATTACAACCGTGTGCGCAATATGCAGACGGCGGCGCGCACGGTGATGGAGGAGTATGACGGCAGACTGCCCGCGGATTATGAAAAGCTTCTTACATTAAAAGGGATCGGATCCTATACGGCGGGCGCGGTCGCATCGATCGCCTACGGGATCCCGGTTCCGGCGGTGGACGGGAATGTGCTGCGGGTCATCATGCGGGTGACGGCGGACGATTCGGATATCATGAAACAGAGTGTAAAAAGCAGAGTGGAAAAGGAATTGCTCGCTGTGATCCCCAAAGACGCGGCGGGCGCGTTCAACCAGGCACTGATGGAGCTTGGAGCGACGGTCTGTCTGCCAAACGGAGAGCCGCACTGTGCGCAGTGTCCGTGGGAGAGTTTCTGTGAAGCAAGAAAGCAGGGAATCTGGCAGACGCTTCCGGTGAAATCCAGGGCAAAGCCGCGCCGGATCGAGGAAAAGACGGTTCTTATCATCCGTGACGGAGAGCGGATCGTGCTCCACAAGCGCGGGGCCAAGGGACTGCTCGCGGGACTTTATGAATTTCCAAATCTTGCGGGGCATCTGAGCGAGGAAGAGGTGCTTTCCTATGTGCGCAAGCAGGATCTTGTGCCGGTACACATCGAAAAGCTTGAGGACGCCAAGCATATTTTTTCGCATATCGAATGGCATATGACCGGATATATGGTTCGGGTGTCGGAACTTGAGACGGAACAGTCCGGTCTGCTTTTTGTGGAAGTGGAGGACTCCGAGAAACGCTATCCGATCCCGGCGGCATTTGCGGCATATACAAAGTACATGAACCTGCGGCTCGGAAATGACCGGTTTTCGGCGGATACAGATCTGCAATAAAAAAAGATCGCCAAAGCGGCGACCTCTTTCCTATGAAAAGAATTATGTATGAAAAAGCAACTCATTATTTTTGGGAGGAACCTTGCATATCAATGCAAGGTCTATGAAAAAGTATAAATGATGTCATATCATTTGGCTTTTTTTCTATGCTCTTACTATATCTGGAAGATATGAAGAGGGTATGTTGAGTTTATGATGTTTTTGTAAATAAAATATGAACAAATGGGAAGCTGTTAAGAAATTTATAAGAAAAAATAGTTTTGAGATTCCAATCTGTCCGTGTATAATGGAAGAGTAAGAGACATAAAGTACGACAAGATAAAATAAAAATAGAAACTAAGGAGCAGATAAATGAAGATATTATCGATTGCGGTTCCGTGCTATAACTCACAGGATTATATGGAAAAATGTGTGGATTCCCTGTTAAAGGGCGGAGAGGATGTGGAGATCCTCATCGTGGATGACGGGTCGAAGGACGCGACAGCGGAGATCGCGGACGCATATGAGAAGAAGTATCCGACCATCGTAAGAGCGATCCATCAGGAGAATGCGGGACATGGCGGTGCGGTCAATACCGGGATCGCCAATGCGACCGGACTTTATTTTAAGGTGGTTGACAGTGATGACTGGGTGGATGAAGATGCCTATCATCAGATTTTGGACAAATTAAAGGAGATCGTTGGCGGCAGCAGGACGCTTGATATGTTTATCAGCAATTTTGTGTATGAAAAGCAGGGCGCGAAGCACAAAAAGGTCATGCGTTACACCAAGCAGCTTCCGCAGAATGAGATCTTTACCTGGAGCGATATCAGACGTTTTACCAAAGGAAAGTACCTGCTGATGCATTCGGTCATTTACCGTACCAAACTGCTCAGAGAGTGTGGATTAAAGCTGCCGGAGCATACATTTTATGTGGATAACATTTTTGTATACAAGCCGCTTCCGTCGGTAAACACGATGTACTATCTCGATGTGGATTTTTACCGTTATTTTATCGGAAGGGACGACCAGTCCGTCAATGAAAAGGTCATGATCGGGCGGATCGATCAGCAGATCAAGGTGAACAAGCTGATGGTGGACGAATTTGATCTCTGGAAGATCACGAACCGCAAACTGCGGGGGTATATGTTTAATTACCTTGAGATCATCACGGTCATTTCTACCGTCATGTGTATCCGTTCCGGGACAGATGAAAATCTGGAGAAAAAGCGCGAACTGTGGGGATACATCAAGCGGAAGGATTTAAGACTGTTTCATCATCTGCGCAACGGAATTTTAGGACAGTCCACGAATCTGCCGGGCAGAGGCGGACGCAAGATATCCATTGCGGCATATAAGATCACGCAGAAGGTCGTGGGATTTAATTAAGTAAGAAAAAGACCGGGGATCCGGCGAACGGGAAAAAGGTTCGTCCGGGTACCCGGTCTTTTAGAGTGGCGGCATAGCGGTCAGCTTTCACTCATATCATTTAACAGGTCGTGTTTCAGGCGGTAGAGCTTATCGGAAAGATCGACGTAGATACGGGACGGATTGACAAAACGCTTGGTCTCATCCCAGATCGTATCTTTTTCCTTGGTGCAGGCAGCCTGAATATCCATGACTTTCGGGGAATCATAGACGCACTTGCCGTTTTCAAATACCGGAACCAGAAGCTCGCGCAGGGTGTAGGTGCCGCCGGCGATCCTTGTCTTTTTCCACGGTTCATTCGGGTCAAAGAGGTTCATGTCGCATGCCTCGTCAAATGTCTCATCGGCAAGGCAGATGAGGTCGGCACGGATCTTTCCGGTTGCCTTATCGTAAATACGGTAGATGGTCTTGTTGCCCGGATTCGTGATCTTCTCGGAGTTTTCGGAGATCTTGATCTTTGGAACAAAATTGCCGTCTTCCTTTTGGATGGCAGCCATCTTGTAAACGCCGCCGAAGGCCGGATTGTCCTTTGCGGTGATCAGGTTGGTGCCGACACCCCAGGAGGTGATCTCTGCGCCCTGTAACTTTAAGCTCTCGATCAGATATTCGTCGAGATCGTTGGAGGCGGAGATCACGGCATCCGGGAAGCCCGCGTCGTCTAACATTTTGCGGATCTGCTTGGAGAGATAGGCGAGATCGCCGCTGTCGATCCTTACCCCGTAATAGGTGAGCGGAATGCCGGCCTCACGCATCTCCCGAAATACCCGGATCGCGTGCGGAACACCGGATTTTAAGGTGTCATAGGTGTCTACGAGCAGGATACATGCCGAAGGATAGAGGTTCGCGTAAGTCTTAAACGCGGTGTATTCATCCGGAAAACTCATGATCCAGCTGTGTGCATGGGTGCCGAGCACCGGAACGTCAAAGAGCTGTCCGGCGAGGACATTTGAAGTTCCCTTACAGCCGCCGATCACAGCGGCTCTTGCGCCGTAAGTGCCGGAGTCCGGTCCCTGCGCGCGTCTTAGGCCAAATTCCATGACGCCGTCAGAACCGGCGGCGTAGCAGACACGGGCGGCTTTTGTGGCGATCAGGCTCTGGTGGTTTATGATATTTAAGATCGCGGTCTCAACTAACTGCGCTTCCATGATCGGGGCGATGACCTTTATGAGCGGTTCGCGCGGAAAGATCAGCGTGCCCTCCGGGATCGCGTAGATATCACCGGAAAAACGGAAGGTTTCCAGATAGGAAAGAAAATCCTCATCAAAAATATGAAGCCCCCGCAGATAGGAAATATCTTCCGCGGAGAAATGAAGGTTTTTGATATAGTCGATGACCTGATCCAGGCCGGCGCATATCGCATAGCCCCCGTCACACGGGTTTTTGCGGTAGAAGGCATCAAAAACGGCAACGTCATGGTTGGCGGATTTGAAATAGCCCTGCATCATGGTCATTTCATAGAGATCGGTCAGTAAAGTCAGATTTAATGTACTCATAAATTACTGCACGAGAACGTGCGCTCCTTTCTGATAGAATGGTTCGAATGATTTAAATCAGTATAAACGTATTATACTTCAAATTATGCGCCCTGCAAATTGTTTTGTAAAAATTAAGAAATTGATAATTGTTTCGGAAACCGTGATTTGTTATAATAAAGGACAAAACAAAAACAGCAATATGCAATATGGAAAAGAAACGAGGAGATTTTGTTATGAGCGAAGAAAAGTTTGAAGAAAACAGTACGCCGCAGGATTATGGGGCACCACAGGATTACAGCGCGCCGGATACGAGCTACAGCAATGCGGGCAGTCAGGCGGAGACACCGGTTACACCGGTGACGGAAAACGGACCGCAGACAGAGAACTGGCAGAACCAGGGCGGATGGCAGCAGCCACAGCAGCCGGAGTTCCAGAACCTGGGCAGTTTCCAGAATCAGGGAAATTTCCAGAGCCAGCCGGATTTTACCGGTCAGGGAAGCGCACAGAATTATAACACCGCGCCGGGCGCAGGTTCAAACGGATGGCAGCAGCAGTATACCAATCCACAGGCACAGCAGCAGAAACAGGAGCCGGGCAAGGGATTCGCGATCGCGTCCATGATACTCGGAATCGTATCTCTGGTACTTTTTTGTACCTGCATCAATGTCCCGCTTGCAATCGCAGCGATCATACTTGCAATCGTGCAGTTTGTGAAAAACGGCAAGAACGGCATGGCGATCGCGGGAATGATCACAGGAATCGTATCCATCGTACTGTGCATTGTTTTCTGGGTGCTGATTTCCGTCAATGCGATCGATGAAAGCATTACCAATGGATACAGTTTCCCGGAATACTGGGAAGAAGAGTTCCAGAGCGATTTTGACGATTCTTTCTAAATTCTGATTATTTTCAGTTACCGGAAGAAAAGCCTTGACAAGAAAAAAGTAAGGTTTTATACTTTTAGCGTTAATATGAAAAGGCAATGACGAAGACAGTAGCATATTTTGGAAAGGCAAAGCGAGCCGGGCGGGTGAGAGCCGGTGCGAGTAGAAAATATGTGAAGATCACTTCCAAGCTGCGGGCTGAAGAAAGAAGTAGGTACCGACGGCTGTTCCCACGTTACGGGAACCTTGTATGCGGGAGATCCCCAAGTACAATGTAACAGGTGGTAAACGAATCTATGTCCCTTCGTCCTATTACAGGATGAAGGGGCTTTTTTAAATCATAGGAAATTCCTTCCTATGATTAAAAAAAGCTCCGCGGGGATGCGCAGCTCGCGGAGATGAAGTTTATGTTGAACATACCGCTCGCGCGCGAAAGTGTGCGGTAAGCGCACACTTTATTTTTACAAAGCCAGGAGGAAAGCAAAATGTTGTATAACAAAGTTCAGGCGAACACGAATTTTGTGGAGCAGGAGAAAGAAACAGAAAAATTCTGGAAAGAGCATGACATCTTTAACAAGAGCATGGATTCCAGAAAGGAAGGACCGACTTATACTTTTTATGACGGACCGCCTACCGCAAACGGAAAACCGCATATCGGACATGTACTGACCCGTGTCATCAAGGATATGATCCCGCGTTACCAGACCATGAAGGGCAATTATGTACCGCGTAAGGCAGGATGGGATACCCACGGACTGCCGGTTGAGCTTGAAGTGGAAAAGATGCTTGGGCTGAACGGAAAAGAGCAGATCGAAGAGTACGGTATGGAGCCGTTCATCAAAAAATGTAAAGAATCTGTATGGAAATATAAGGGTATGTGGGAAGATTTCTCCGGAACCGTTGGATTCTGGGCAGATATGGAACACCCGTATGTCACCTATGACAATAACTTTATCGAGTCCGAATGGTGGGCATTAAAAGAGATCTGGAACAAAAAGCTTTTGTACAAGGGCTTTAAGATCGTGCCGTACTGCCCGCGCTGTGGAACCCCGCTTTCCGCGCAGGAAGTGGCACAGGGTTATAAGACCGTAAAGGAACGCTCCGCGATCGCGCGTTTTAAAGTCGTTGGAGAGGATGCTTATTTCCTGGCATGGACGACCACACCGTGGACGTTGCCGAGTAACGTTGCACTCTGTATGAACCCGGATGAGAATTACTGCAAGGTAAAAGCTGCGGACGGCTATACCTATTATATGGCGGAAGCGCTGCTTGACAAGGTACTCGGAAAGCTCGGAAACGAAGAGGAAGGCGTGAAAGCCTACGAAATCCTTGAGACGAAAAAGGGTATCGAATTTGAAAGAAAAGAATACGAACCGCTTTTTGACTGCGCGAAGGACATTATCGAAAAACAGCACAAAAAGGCACATTACATCGTGTGTGATTCTTATGTTACGATGACAGACGGTACCGGAATCGTTCATATCGCACCGGCATTCGGTGAGGATGATGCCAAGGTCGGCAGAAGATATGACCTGCCGTTCGTACAGCTGGTAAACGGCAAGGGTGAGATGACCGAAGAGACTCCGTATGCCGGCGTATTCGTAAAGAAAGCGGATCCGATGGTATTAAAGGATCTCGACGCGAAGGGACTGCTCTTTGAGGCACCGAAGTTCGAGCATGAGTATCCGCACTGCTGGAGATGTGACACCCCGCTGATCTACTACGCGAGAGAATCCTGGTTCATCAAGATGACAGAAGTAAAAGAGGATCTGATCCGCAACAACAATACGGTAAACTGGATCCCGGAATCCATCGGAAAAGGACGTTTCGGCGACTGGCTGGAAAATGTACAGGACTGGGGTATTTCCAGAAACCGTTACTGGGGAACACCGCTTCCGGTATGGGAATGTGAGTGCGGCCATCAGGAATGCATCGGAAGCCGTGCGGAACTTGCCGGGCGGAGTGGAAATCCGGAAGACGCAAAGGTAGAACTACACCGCCCGTATATCGATGATGTGACTTTCACCTGCCCGGACTGCGGCAAGACCATGCACCGCGTCCCGGAAGTCATCGACTGCTGGTTCGATTCCGGAGCAATGCCGTTTGCACAGCATCATTATCCGTTTGAAAATAAAGAAGTGTTTGAGCGTCAGTTCCCGGCAAAATTCATTTCCGAAGCAGTGGATCAGACCAGAGGATGGTTCTATTCCCTGATGGCAGAGTCCACGATCCTGTTTAACAAGGCACCGTATGAAAATGTCATCGTACTCGGTCATGTGCAGGATGAGAACGGACAGAAGATGAGTAAATCCAAAGGAAACGCGGTCGATCCGTTTGACGCGCTGGAGAAACACGGCGCAGACGCGATCCGCTGGTATTTCTATATCAACAGCGCACCATGGCTGCCGAACCGTTTCCATGACAAGGCAGTGACAGAAGGACAGCGCAAGTTCCTCGGAACACTCTGGAATACCTATGCGTTCTTTATCCTGTATGCGAATATCGACAACTTCGACGCGACAAAATATGAGCTTGAATATGACAAACTTTCCGTTATGGATAAATGGCTCTTATCAAAATTGAATTCCGTTGTGACAGAGGTGGATAAGGATCTCGGAAGCTACAAGATCCCGGAAGCCGCAAGAGCACTGGATGAATTTGTGGACGACATGAGTAACTGGTATGTCAGAAGAAGCAGAGAACGTTTCTGGGCAAAGGGCATGGAGCAGGATAAGATCAACGCGTACATGACACTTTACACGGCACTCGTTACGATCTGCAAGGCGTCAGCGCCGATGATCCCGTTCATGACAGAGGAGATTTATCAGAATCTGGTCAAGAGCATTGACAAGAACGCGCCGGAAAGTATCCATCTGTGCGATTTCCCGGTTGCAAACCCGGCTTACAGCGACGCGGAACTGGAAAAGAACATGGACGAGGTATTAAAGATCGTTGTTATGGGACGCGCGTGCAGAAACGCGGCAAACATCAAAAACCGTCAGCCGATCGGAACCATGTATGTGAAAGCACCGTTTGAACTGCCGGAATTTTTCACAGAGATCATCGCGGATGAATTAAATGTAAAGAACGTGACATTTACAGATGATGTGTCAGGCTACACGACTTATACCTTCAAGCCGCAGCTGCGTACCGTGGGACCGAAGTACGGAAAATACTTGGGACAGATCCAGAAAGCGCTTGCGAATGTGGACGGAAACAAGGCAATGGCTGACGTAAGAAGCGGAGCCGGCTTAAAACTTCCGGAAGTCGGAGCGGACGTGGTACTTTATGAAGAAGATCTTCTGATCACCATGACACAGATGGAAGGTTATGTCACAGAGGGTGACAACGAAGTTACCGTTGTACTGGATACGAACCTCACACCGGAACTCTTAGAGGAAGGCTTTGAACGCGAACTTATCAGCAAGATCCAGACCATGCGTAAGGAAGCCGGATTTGAGGTCATGGATAAGATCGCCGTGTCCTATCAGGCAGACGATAAGATCCGGCAGATTTTTGAAAAATACGGGGATGAGATCGGAAAAGAAGTTCTTGCCGAGAAAGTGACCGCAGGTGCGCTCAACGGTTATGAGAAAGAATGGAACATCAATGGCGAAAAGGTCGTACTCGCAGTAGAGAAACTGTAAAAATTGCGAAAGCGTGACTTTGCGCGGGAAATGTTGCTTGACGCGCAGAACATGAAAGTATATCATAAAATTATGTGATTACAAAAAACGGCATGGAGGGGTATTATTTATGAAAAATATCGTTTTCAACAAGGATGCCTTCAAGAAAAGCGTCAGCGACAATGTCAAGAATCTGTACCGTAAGACGCTGACTGAAGCTTCCAGACAGGAGATCTTTCAGGCAGTGTCCTATACGGTCAAGGATGTCATCATTGACCAGTGGATCGCGACACAGCATGTGCTTGACCGCGACGATCCAAAGATCCTTTATTACATGTCCATGGAATTTCTGATGGGGCGTGCGCTTGGAAACAACCTGATCAATCTGACCTGTTACAATGAAGTAAAAGAAGCACTCGCGGAAATGGGTGTGGACTTAAATCTGATCGAGGACGAGGAGCCGGATCCGGCACTTGGAAACGGCGGACTCGGACGACTTGCGGCGTGCTTTATGGAGTCGCTCGCAACACTCGGATACCCGGCTTACGGCTGCGGCATCCGCTATCACTATGGTATGTTCCGTCAGAAGATCAAGGACGGATTTCAGATCGAAGAGCCGGATGACTGGTTAAAGAACGGCTATCCGTTTGAATTAAAGAGACCGGAGCATTCCTATGAAGTAAAATTCGGCGGCTATGTCAGCGCAAAGACGGATGAGACCGGAAGAACACATTTCGTCCATGAAAATTACCAGTCTGTCTTGGCGATCCCATACGATATGCCGATCATCGGATACAATAATAATGTCGTAAATACTCTGATGATCTGGGATGCGGAGCCAAAGCAGTCCTTTGAGCTCGACGCGTTTGACAAGGGCGATTACAAAAAAGCGGTAGAACAGCAGAATCTCGCCAGAAATCTGGTTGAAGTGCTCTACCCGAATGACAATCATATCGCAGGTAAGGAGCTTCGCTTAAAACAGCAGTATTTCTTTGTTTCCGCCAGCCTTCAGCGCGCGGTTGACCGCTTTAAAAAGAACCATGCGGACATCAGCATGCTTCCGGAAAAAGTGGCGATCCAGATGAACGACACACATCCGACCGTTGCGGTAGCGGAACTGATGCGTATCCTTTTGGATGACGAGGGACTTTCCTGGGATGAAGCATGGAGCATCACGACCAGAACCTGTGCCTACACCAACCATACGATCATGGCGGAAGCACTGGAAAAATGGCCGATCGAGATCTTTTCACGCCTTCTGCCGCGTATCTATCAGATCGTGGAGGAGATCAACCGCCGGTTCATCTTAAAGATCCAGGAAGAATTTCCAAACGACGGTGACAAGATCCGCAAGATGGCGATCATTTATGACGGACAGGTGAAGATGGCACATCTCGCGATCGCTGCAAGCTATTCGGTCAACGGTGTTGCGAGACTTCATACCGAGATCTTAAAGAAACGGGAATTAAATGATTTCTATCAGATGTTCCCGCAGAAATTCAACAATAAAACAAACGGTATCACGCAGAGACGTTTCCTGATGCACGGAAATCCGCTGCTCGCTTCATGGGTGACAGAGCATATCGGCGCGGACTGGATCACGAATCTTTCTTATATGTCAAAGCTTGCAATCTATGCGGATGATGAGAAGATGCAGCAGGAGTTTATGAACATCAAGTATCAGAACAAACTGCGTCTGGCAAAATACATCCAGCAGCACAATGGCGTGGAAGTAGATCCGCGTTCCATCTTTGATGTACAGGTAAAACGTCTGCATGAGTATAAGAGACAGCTGTTAAACATCCTGCATGTGATGTATCTCTACAACGAGTTAAAAGAGCATCCGGACATGGAATTCATTCCGCGTACGTTTATTTTTGGCGCAAAGGCGGCAGCCGGATACCGGAACGCGAAGCTCACGATCAAGCTGATCAATTCGGTAGCGGATGTGATCAACAATGACAAATCCATCGATGGCAAGATCAAGGTCGTATTTATCGAGGATTACAAGGTATCGAATGCCGAGCTGATCTTTGCGGCGGCGGATGTCAGTGAGCAGATCTCAACAGCCAGCAAAGAGGCGTCCGGAACCGGTAACATGAAATTTATGTTGAACGGCGCGCTGACACTCGGTACGATGGATGGCGCGAATGTCGAGATCGCTGAGGAAGTGGGAAAAGACAACATCTTTATCTTTGGTATGAGCGCGGATGAAGTCATTGAGCATGAAAAGAAACGTGATTATGATCCGATGCAGATCTTCAATCAGGATCAGGATGTGCGCAAGGTACTGATGCAGCTTATCAACGGTATGTACTCACCGAACGATCCGGAGCTGTTCCGTGATCTTTACAATTCACTGCTCAACACGCAGTGTACCCAGTATGCGGATACCTACTTTATCCTGGCAGATTTCCGCTCTTATGTGGAAGCACAGAAGCGCGTGATGGAAGCATATAAAGATGAGAAGAACTGGGCGAAGAGCGCGATCTTAAATGTGGCGCATTCCGGAAAATTCTCTTCTGACCGTACGATCCAGGAATATGTGGATGATATCTGGCATCTGAACAGAATCAAAGTCGATCTGGACATCGATGAATAGACAATAAAAGAAACAGGCATAGCAGGCGGAGTTATTATCACGCCTGCTATGCCTGTCTTTTGTAATAGCGACGAGGAAAATGGAAGGTACTATTTCAGATCTGCATCTGCTGCCTGAGCGGCTTTTTGTTCCGCGTCCGCAGTTGTGTCCTCGCCGTTTTTCCACTTGTCGAATTTTTCGACAACGGCATCATAGGTCTGCTTGGAGATATCCGGAAGATCCTTGCCCCAGGTCTTGGTTGCCTCTTTAAAGCCCTTCTTGAAAGCGTCTAAGAGCAGATCCGCTTTGGAAGAATCATTGCCGGAAAGTGCCTTTGCAAAATCAAGGATACGGTCAGAGGTCTGTTTGACACCCCAGTAGCCGTCCTCAGAGATCTCTTCCTGCGCTTTTTTCTTTGCGGCTTCATCGATGGTAAAATCTCCGCTTGCGAGGAAACTCCAGATGTCATCGGCTTTACCGATCGCGGTTCCCTGCTTGGTCATCATCTGGCTTACAATGTCTTTTAACTGGTTGATGCGGTTCTCGGAATCCTGTTTTAATTTCTGGATCAGAGCGGCATTGTTCGTCTTGTAGTCCGTGCCTGTTGTAGTGGAAGAACTTTTATCGTAGATCACGCCCTCAGCAGAGGAAGCATCCGTTTTTGCGGTATTGGTCTTTGCGGCTGCGGCAGAAGCAGTGTCCGTAACCTTTGAAAGATAATCTGTGTTTTGTAATTTGTTAAGTCCATTTACATCCATATATAACCCTCCTTGGCATGGTAAACTATTGGTATTCTACTATTTATATCGGCTGTTTGATAAAAATCATTGATAGGAAAGATTGACTTTTTCCGGGAAAATGTTAGTATAATGTATACAAAGTACAGGAGAAGAACAATGAGTGAATTAAAACTGAGGGCGATGGCAAAAATCAATCTGGGGCTGGATGTAACAGGCGTGAGAGAGGACGGCTATCATGAGGTGAAGATGATCATGCAGAGCATTTATCTGTATGACCGTATTTTTTTGAAAATAACGAAGAAACCGGAGATCGCGGTCTCAACGAATCTGTCTTATCTTCCGGCGAATGAAAATAATCTTGCCTATAAGGCGGCGAAACTTCTGATCGATGAATTTGAGATCCGGTCCGGGGTAAAGATCGAGATCCAGAAATACATTCCGGTAGCGGCAGGCATGGCGGGCGGAAGTACAGATGCGGCGGCAGTTCTTTTTGGAATGAATAAGCTCTTAAAGCTCGGGCTCTCCAAAGAAGAACTCATGGCGCGTGGGGTAAAACTCGGCGCGGATGTGCCGTACTGCATTATGCGTGGTACTGCGCTTGCGGAGGGAATCGGCGAAAAGCTGACGGCACTGCCGGCGATGCCGCCCTGTACGATACTGATCGCGAAGCCGCCGGTTGCGGTATCTACAAAATTTGTCTATGACAACCTGATTCTGGATGAACAAACCGTGCATCCGGGGATCGAGGGACTGATCGGGGATTTAAAAAAGCGGGATCTTGCCGCGCTTGCCGGGCATATGGGAAATCTGCTTGAGACCGTGACGATAAAGGAGTATCCGGTGATCGATACGATCAAGCAGACGATGCAAAAAAACGGCGCGCTCGGCGCGATGATGAGTGGAAGCGGCCCTACCGTGTTCGGCATCTTTTCCGATAAAGACGCTGCGGAGGCGGCAGAGCGGGAAATCAGGAGTAAACAGCTTGCGAAGCAGACTTATATTACAAGACCATATAACTTATAATAAAGGGAGAAGGAACGGAGGAAAAACATATGATGGATGATCTGGAGCTGAATATGAATGCGTATCTTCCGCTGCGGGATGTGGTATTTAGTACATTGCGGGAGGCAATCTTAAAAGGAGAATTAAAGCCGGGGGAACGGCTGATGGAGTTACAGCTTGCGGAAAAGATGGGCGTGAGCCGTACACCGATCCGTGAGGCGATCCGGATGCTGGAACAGGAAGGACTTGCCGTGACGATACCGCGCCGGGGGGCACAGGTCGCAGGCATGACAGAAAAGGACATGGAGGACGCCTTGGAGATCCGCGCGGCACTCGATGAACTGGCAGTCCAGCTTGCGTGTGACGCGATCACGGAGGATCAGTTAAAACAGTTAAAACAGGCAATGAAAAACTTCGAGGAATCCACAAGAAGCGGCGATGTCAAAAGAATTGCCGAGGCAGATGTGGAATTTCATGATGCGATCTACACGGCGACCGGCAATGAGAAGCTGGTGAGCATGTTAAACAATCTGCGTGAGCAGGTTTACCGCTACCGTGTGGAGTATTTAAAAGATGAAAAGAGTTACCCGTCACTGATCGAGGAGCACGAGGAACTTTACGCCGGGATCGAGAAGCATGACAAAGAGCATGTTTCCCAGGTGATGAAGCGTCATGTGGAGAATCAGGCGGAGGCTGTAAAAAATATTATAAGAAAGCAGAAGATCTAGTATAAAACATAAAAAAATGTACATCATAAAAGGAGACAGGCAGATGCCTGGCTCCTTTTTTATGATGTGAAAGAAAGCGGGGAGATACGGATGCCACAGGCAGGAGCGATTACCGGAAATATTAAGACGGATAAGAAAAAATTTGAGGAGATCTTTTCGGACTGCGCGGATATCAAGATGCGTCAGATGTTTTTGGGAGAAGGAAAGAATATTGAGTGCCTGGTTGCCTACATAGAGGTGGCGGTGGCAAATGTCCTGTTTGAAAAGTCAGCGCTTGGGAAAATGCTCAACGCGTTTAGCGGCATGCAGACAGAAAAAATGTATGAGTGTCTGGAAAAAAACGGACTCGGCCTGTCCGATGTGACGGTGTTTGATACTTATGAGGAGGCGGCGGACGGACTTTTGACCGGAGACGCAGTACTCTTTGTGGATGGCTATCCTCATGCGCTAAAGGTCTCGGATAAAGGGTATCCCGGCATGGGTGTTACGGAGGCGGAATCCGAAAAAGTCATCCGCGGTTCCAATGAGGGATTTTCGGATTCGGTCAAGATCAATACCGCGCTGGTGCGGAAACGGGTGCGCTCCCCGCGTGTGAAAGTATGGGAGAAAAAAGCCGGGGTACGGTCAAAGACCAATGTGGATCTCGTCTATATGGAGGATCTGATCTACCCGGACTTGCTGGAAACGATCAAAAAACGGCTGGATACGTTTGAGATCGACGGTGTACTGGACAGCGGCGTGATCGAACAGCTGACGGAGGAGAAATGGTATTCTCCGTTTCCTCAGTTTCAGACGACGGAACGCCCGGACCGCGCGGCAATGGCGATTTTGGAGGGCAGAATCGTACTGCTTTGTGACAATTCCCCGGTTGCACTCATCCTGCCGACCGATTACAACTCGTTTATACAGACAAGTGATGATTATTACAACCGGTTTGAGATCGCGTCGCTCGGGCGTTTCCTGCGCTATATCGCGTCCTTTTTTGCGATGACACTGCCGGGCTTATATCTGGCGGTCATGGATTTCCACACGCAGATTTTGCCGACGACCCTGTTATTATCGTTTGCGGCGGCAAGGCAGGGGGTTCCGTTCCCATCGATCGTGGAAGTGCTCTTGATGGAGCTGTCGTTTGAACTCCTGCGGGAAGCCGGCGTGCGTCTCCCCGGGGCGATGGGAAATACGATCGGTATCGTCGGCGGACTGATCATCGGGCAGGCGGCGGTCGAGGCAAATCTGGTCAGTCCGATCGTTGTGATCGTGGTGGCATTTACCGCGCTTTGTTCCTTTGCGATCCCGAATGAGGAATTTGCCACGGCGTTCCGGATCTTAAAGTTTTTCTTTATCTTCCTCTGCGCCTGGCTTGGATTTTTCGGCTTTTTGCTCTGCATACTGCTCGTGCTCATCCATCTGGCGCACTTAAAAAGCTTCGGGATCCCGTATCTGATGCCGGTGGTCGGTGCCGATCTGACCGGGTATCACGATGAGCGGGACTCCATGCTGCGGCTGCCGCTCATTTATCTGAACCGCAGACCGATTTTTGCTCATGTGAAAGAGCGCATCAAATTAAAACGAAAGACTAACTATTAAAAGTCAAGTTTAAAAATGAAATATTTTGAATGAATT
>OIYG01000491.1_pt1 | contig 38099 bp, 36 predicted proteins | sample 1587861 | NCBI WGS metagenome assembly OIYG01 (sample SAMN03283272) | human gut metagenome | biome: human-associated habitat; material: feces | host: Homo sapiens | place: Peru | collected 2012 | reverse complement strand
GTCTGTCTGTCTGTCTGTCTGTCTGTCTGTCGTTTTGAATATAACCTTGACTTCCGTTACTATTCCAGTAGACATTTTCTTTTATTACTTTTGCCGGATTTCCTGCAATTGCGCAGTTTTCTTTTGAAAATCTTTTTGCTACAACTGAATTCCAACCAACAAGACATCCTTTAGGAATAAAACAGTTCTTTAAGATAGTTGATTTTGCGCCAATCCAGACGTTATCTTGTATTTCAAGTGTATCAACTTTGTTTATGATTTCATTTGTTTCTAAGTCGTACACTGGGTGAGCATCGGTATTAAACAGAGTTATACCAAATGCAAACATACATTTGTTACCTATTTTTACTGAAGAATTAGAGTTATAGGTAATAATTGAAAAATCGTTTTCACTACTTGTATTATCACCTATAGAAATTTCAACATTATTAATTTTTCCGAAATTTGGATGATCTTGACCTACAATAAAGGACGAATCTATTGTGTAGTAGTTTTCTCCAATGGTAATTTTAGAATTGTCAGCAAACATTGATATTGAGATTTTTCCTGCTTTTGGAGATAGTTTTTTGATTTCAATGTAGTTGTTATGACAATTTTCCAAATATAAGTTTACTTTTATTAAATCTTCTTCGTGGATTTTTATTATATTTCCATTCTTTTCGTATTTTTTTATAGCCTTTAAACGACGTTTTGTTCTACGTTTTATGGCTAAATTATTTAAAAATTTTTTAATTAATTTTTTCATTTTTACTAATTTTATTTTTTATACGGTCTTTTTCTGAATAAGAAGTATGTATTGTCATTCATTGAAACTGTTTCAACCAAGTCACATTCTTCTAAAAAGATATTCTTTGCATCATCAAAGGTTTTGAATAAGCAAGCAAGAATTCTATCATTGTGAACAGCTTCAGGTGTTGTAAATTGTTGTCTGTATTGTGATTTTTCACCTAAAGCTTGATTGTCTGGTCCATATATCACCATTACGATATATCTGCCGGCTTGAACTTGATCAAGATAGTTTTTCTTCATAAATTCATAGTATCTTTTTGAAGTATAATTATCGCTTTGTAAAATGCTTAACCATAAATCATCAATGTGACCTTGTTCCATTGCTTGAATTTGATAATCATCATAAACAAGCTTATTATAAGGTTTTCTAAATTCATGCATTAGCTCAAAAGACGGGCATCTTGGTGATGTTGGGCTTTGATAAATGAATGAAACGCTTGATGCAAAAGGTCTAAATACAATATCTCTGTTGTCCAAACCTCTTGATTGAAAATAGTTGTTTGCATCAATTATTGCATTAGTTTTCGTAATTACATATGCAGGATCTTTAAATAAATAGAATGAACTAAATGCTGAAAATGCAATTAGAAAGATTGCAACGTGCCATTTTTTTAATTTTGATAAACCAACCGCAGATAAAATCATCAAAATCGGAACAACAAAAATAATATATCTTGGTACTAATACGATAACTCTTAACATACAAGATACAAGAATTATTAAGTATGCAATAATTATTGTTGAAAATGCCATATATAATTTTGTATCTTTTTCCTTGAAGGCTCTTATTAATGCACAGATAAAATAAATTACAGGAATAACGACTGATACAAAGTATAAGAAATCAATCATTATAGGTAAGTATTGAGTCCAAAACAGCATACCGACTTTTGTACCGAAGAAATTTTGAACATTTCCAACAAAATTAATAAATTGGAAATTTGGTATATGAAACATTATGAATTTGCTTCTTTGGTATGTGTAATAAATTGCAATTGCAAAATAGGGTACTAATAAAATTAACTGATAAATTCTGTATGTAATATAATTTTTGATTTTTTCTGTGTTATCTTTTTGTGTCAAAAATAGGTATAAAGAGTAAGAAATTACTTGTCCTATATTGAAAACAATTCCGCCAATTAACAAATATGGAATCAACGTATTAGTTACCAAAAGCTTTACTAATGATTTTTTATCACCTTTTTCATCAAAATCAAGAAGGTAATTCATTGATAATAGAGCCAAGAAGGTAACCATTATATACATTCTGACTTCAATTGAGTAATAAATCATCAAAGGACTTACTGCAACCAATATTGCTGCAATCACTGCTGCAACTTTGTCATTTCTGTATAACTTTTTAGATACGATATATGTTAAAGGTATTGTCGCTACACCAAAAATAACGCTTGAAAATCTAAGTAAAATCTCAGATGTACCGAATATTTTTAACCAAAAATGTAGAAAATAAAAATAAAATGGTGTGTGTTGAAAATCTTTTGTTAACAAAAAGTTATCAATTCCAAATGGGAATTGTTGTATTGCAACCAAAATTGAATGTCCTTCATCATACCACATCGGACAATTTGAAATTGCAACTCTCAACTCTAATCCAAATAACGTTATCAAACATATTAATATTGGTGCATAATATTTTCTAATCTTTTCCATAATACACAAATTATATGATTAAAATAATTATTTATCAATTAAAATATTAATTAAAAATGAAGTTTTTAAACATTATTAAAAAGAGAGTTAAAATAATAATATGATAAACTTTGATAATTTAACAAACTATTCGCAAGAAATTATTTCATCAGCAAGTGCACTGATGAATGCGAAACACAACACTCAAATTGAACCTGAACATATTATGATGGCGATGATTCAAGACAACGGCATTTCAAGGGATTACCTTACCGAATTAAAACTTTTAAATCAAAATTTTATTAACGCCGTTACGAAAGCAATCACTGATTTTCCAACCGTAAGCGGTGTTCAGAATATGCAACAACTGTTTATGTCAAATAACACAGTTGCGTTACTTGATTTGGCTCAAGATGCTTCTAAAGAATTGAAAGATGATTTTATTTCAATAGAAGACATTCTTTTGGCGATGACTCGACTTGAAAATAGCAACATTAAAAAAATGCTTGCAGATAATAGAGTTACGTCAAATACCGTACTAAATGCAATGAAGAAGATAAGAGGTAATAAAAAAGTGGATAATAAAAACGCAGAAGAAAATATGAAAGCGTTAGAAAAATATTCGACAGACCTTACAGAACTTGCAAGAAAAGGCAAATTGGATCCTGTAATCGGTCGTGATGAAGAAATTCGACGTATTATACAAGTTTTGAACAGACGTACTAAAAATAATCCGGTGTTGATTGGTGAACCTGGGGTTGGTAAAACTGCAATCATTGAAGGCTTGGCTCAACGTATGGTTAGAGGCGATGTTCCTGAAAGTTTAAAAAATGATAAATTAATTTCATTAGACTTAGGTGCATTAGTTGCAGGTGCAAAATTCCGTGGTGAATTTGAAGAACGTTTGAAAGCGGTATTAAAAGAAGTTGAAGAATCTGACGGACATATTGTAATGTTTATTGATGAACTTCACACCGTAGTTGGCGCAGGTGCTACAGAAGGTTCAATGGATGCAGGCAACTTGTTAAAACCAATGTTAGCCAGAGGTGTTTTGAGAACAATCGGTGCAACTACAATTAACGAATATAGAAAATATATCGAAAAAGATCCTGCTTTAGAAAGACGTTTTCAACCTGTTATGGTGGATGAACCTTCAGTTGAAGACACAATCAGTATTCTACGTGGTTTAAAAGAAAAATATGAAGTTCACCATGGTGTAAGAATTCTTGATAGTGCCTTAATTCAAGCAGCAAAACTTTCTGACAGATATATTACAGACCGTTTCTTACCGGATAAAGCTATCGATTTGATTGATGAAGCAGCATCTTCATTGCGTATTGAAATTGATTCTATGCCGGAAGAAATTGATATTATGTCAAGACAAAAAGTTCAATTGGAAATTGAACGAGAAGCTTTGAAGAAAGAAGAATCTAACCCTGATTGTGAAAGAAAAATTCTTGAAATTTCACAAGAAATTAATGATTTGGAATCAAAAATCAGTGTTCTAAAAGAACAATGGAATAAAGAAAAAGCTACAATTCAAGGTGAAGCTTCTATCAAGGAAGAAATTGAACAAGTTAAACTTGAAATTGAAAAAGCAGAAAGAAATACAGACTTACAAAAAGCTGCAGAATTAAAATATGGCAAATTAATGGAATTGCAAAAGAAACTTGAAGATATTCAAGGTACAGATAGAAAAGACAATCAATTACTTAAAGAAGAAATTGATGGCGATGACATTGCAGAAGTTGTAAGCAAATGGACAGGTGTTCCTGTTTCTAAACTGGTTGAAAGTGAAATGAAGAAATTGATTTCAATGGAAGATGTTCTTCATAAACGTTTAATTGGTCAAGATGAAGCTGTAAATACCGTTTCAGATGCAATCCGTCGTGCTCGTTCAGGTTTGAAAGATCCAAAACGTCCGATTGGTACCTTCATTTTCTTAGGTCCGACTGGTGTAGGTAAAACCGAACTTGCAAAATCATTGGCTGATTTTATGTTCAATGATGAAGATGCAATTGTAAGAATTGATATGTCTGAATATATGGAAAAACACAACGTTGCAAGATTAGTTGGTGCTCCTCCGGGATACGTTGGTTATGATGAAGGCGGTCAATTAACAGAAGCTGTTCGTAGAAAACCATATTCAGTTGTATTGTTTGATGAAATCGAAAAGGCTCATCCGGATGTATTCAACTTGATGTTACAAATATTTGATGACGGTCGTTTGACAGATTCAAAAGGTAGAACTGTTGATTTCAAAAATACGCTTATCATTATGACAAGCAACATTGGTAGCGAAGTTATTTTGGAAGATTCTATCAATGGCGATTTCAGCGATACAAAAGAAAAGGTTATGAATATCTTAAAAGAACGTTTTAAGCCGGAATTCTTAAACCGTGTTGATGAAACAATATTCTTCAAAGGTTTAACTCTTGACAATTTGAAACAAATCGTAGATATTCAAATGGAATCTCTAGGTAAACGACTAGGAGAACAGGAAATTAACCTTGAAGTTACGCCGGATGCAAAAGAATTGCTTGCAACACAAGGTTATAACCCAATCTACGGTGCAAGACCATTGAAACGTACAATTAGACAAATGGTTGAAAACCCATTGGCTAAATTAATCTTGGCACAAAAATTTATCAAAGGTGATACTTTGGTAATTGATGCTGAAAATGATGAAATTAAATTTAAAAGAAAAGCAAAAGCATAAAAAACATAAGTAATGTGAAAAGGCGCTGATTGTAGTTATACAATCAGCGCCTTTTTATATATTTGATAAAGATAAAATAAAGACCGTTATAACAGCCATTATAACAGTCCTTAAAATTATTCTTATCTGGTTATAGGGTACTAAGAGAAGTCCTAAAGAAGTGACATTTCTATTAGGGCTTCACCCTATACTAATATTATAAACTATTTTTTATTTTTTTCAAGTGTGCTAAAATTATTCAAAAAGGAGAATGTTATGACAGATAAAGCGCTTTTTGATCCGGGGTTTACAAGAGATTTAATCCCTTTATCGCTTGATACAAAATATTTTTATGATGAACTCAATATGATTAAAAATTTCAATATTAAAAAATCAGAGTTTAGAATTGCATTGCCAAAATTGGCTCAACTTACAGAAAGACATATAGGTTTTTATGTTGGTTGTATGCTTTGGGGCGCTTATTTAAAAACTTTGGATTCAGAAAAAATTATAAATAATCCGTTTTTAGGCAAGGAATACGAAGAAGAGCCTGCATTGAGTGAAATTAATTTTATATTCGATTTCGTAAAAAAATTAGATAAAGATTCAAAATATTATCTTGGAAAACCATATAATTTTGATTCTAAAAAATTAGAAATTTTGGAATTGTATAAAGAATTTATCAGAAAAAATGAAAGTTTTGTAAATACTGATACGGTTGATAAAATAGTACTTGTAGGCAAGTTGGAAACAATGCCAAAAGAAGAAATTTTAGAAATAGAAACGAAAATTCAAGATGTAATTCATACAGGTAAATTAGAGGAATTGCTGGAATTTTGTGATAAAATATAAGGAACAAAGTGTTTAGGATTTTATAGATTTAAGAAAGGAATAAAATGCACCAAGAAGAATTTATTGCAGTTGCTTTAGGTGAAAAGAAAGCAGACTTAGTAATTAAAAACGCACAAATTGTAAATGTCTTAACCGAAGAAATTTATGAAAGCGATGTAGCAATCACAAATGGTAGAGTTGCAGGTGTTGCAAAAGGTTATCAAGGTGAAAAAGAAATTGACTTAAAAGGTGCATTCTTAACTCCGGGCTTTATTGACGGACACGTTCACATTGAAAGTTCAATGATGTTACCTCACAGATTTGCTCAAGCAGTAGTTCCTGCAGGTACAACAACAGTTGTGACAGATCCTCACGAAATTTCAAACGTTTTAGGTTTGCACGGTATTAGTTTTATGAGAGAAGCTTCTAAAAACTTACCATTAAGAGTTTACACAATGCTTCCATCTTGCGTTCCTGCAACTTCTTTTGAAACTTCAGGTTTTGAATTAAATGCTTATGACTTGTCCTTATTGATGGATAAAGATTGGGTTTTAGGTTTAGCTGAAATGATGAACTTCCCAGGGGTTTTGATGAGAGATAAAGAGGTTATGGCTAAAATTGATTTGGCTTTACAATATAAAAAACGTGTAGACGGTCACGCTCCACAAGTTTCAGGCAAAGACCTTTGTGCTTATATTGCAAGTGGTGTAACATCAGACCATGAATGTACAGATCCTGAACAAGCTCTTGAAAAATTAAGACAAGGTATGTACATAATGGTTCGTGAAGGTACTGCGGCAAAAGATTTAGATGCATTAATGCCAATTCTAAAACACAACAATAATCGTAAGATTTTATTTGTAACAGATGATAGACATCCGGAAGATTTGCGTGTTCACATTGGCGGAATGGTTCAAAGAGCTGTAGAAAATGATGTTAACCCTATTAAAGCAATTCAAATGGCAAGTTTAAATACTGCAGAATACTTTAAAATTCAAGACTTAGGTGCTATTGCCCCTGGGTATAAAGCAGATTTCAACGTATTTACGTCAATGAAAGATTTCACAAAACCGATTATGGTGTTCCAAAATGGTGAAGTCGTTGCTGAAAACGGTAATTTGGTAGCTTCATTAGAAAAAGTTAACGTTCCGTCAACAAGAGGTTCTGTAAACGTAGGTTGGTTGGAAGAAGATAGTTTACATATTCCAGCAAAAGGTAGCAAGGTTAACGCTATTGAAATTATCCCTCACCAATTAATTACAAAACAAACTGTTGTAGATGTAAAAGTTGAAGATGGTTTGGCAAAAGCAAACTTGGATGATGATGTACTAAAAATTTGTGTTGTAGAACGTCATAGAGCAAGCGGAAATATTGGTAAAGGCTTTGTAAAAGGTTTTGGCATTAAAGAAGGTGCTATTGCCTCAACTGTTGCTCACGATTCTCATAACATGATTATCATCGGTACAAATGACGAAGATATGCTTTTGGCTCAAAAAGAACTTGTTAAATCTCAAGGTGGTAAGGTCGTAGTTAGAAACGGTGAAATTTTGGCTAAATTACCTCTTCCTGTTGCAGGTTTGATGTCTTATGAAGATATTGAATTTGTTACAGAAAAATCAGAAGCTTTAAACAAGGCTGCAAAAGAAATCGGTTGTGTTGTTGATGATCCGTTTATGACAATGGGCTTCCTATCATTACCTGTAATTCCTCAATTGAAAATTACTGACAAAGGTATTTTCTCAACTGATATCTTTAACTTTATAGATATTTTTGAAACAGAACCTGCAAAAGTTTAGTTTTAGAAAATAAATTCTTAAAAAAGGCGGTCGATGAAATTTTTTATCGACCGCCTTCTATTATTGTATTAATTAGCGGTAAAAATAATACAAAAAACTCTAAAATTGTGATAAATATTGAACAAATTGTTGTTGATATTCAAAATGATAAAGATAGAATAGAAAAAATTAAAGAGGTTTTACAGTTTTGTAAAACCTCTTTCTTTACAACATGTAACAAATCGTCAAAAACATGGCAATTATTATTTTTAGGGTTTTTTATAAAGACAAGTTAGTGTAAGAAATAGGAAATATTGTGATTAATTTAAGTGCATTAAGTGCAATTAAATCAAGTAATAATATTCAGAAAGTGAATTCTGACAACAGTTTTCGCTACTCGACTATTGTTCAAAAGCCGGATACTTTTGAACGTACTTGCCCTGTTAATTTTACCGGCGGTTCAAATAAATCAAAACAGTATGAAAAAACGACAGAAACACTTAAAACTATTGGACAAAATGCTCAATTATCTTTAGATGGTCATTTGGCATCTGAAGGTTGGGCAGGTAAAGTTGCGGATAGTGTAAGTGTTTTATGGAATTCAAAAAATAGAGCCGTTTTGGTTCAAAAGGATATTGACACTTACAATCAACAAATTGATGATTTGAAAAAGTCAATTAAAGATAAGAAATTCCCTGAAAAGTTTCAAGAAATATTTGGTGTTGAATACAAAAATAGTAACATCACAAAATACAATAAAAAAGTTAAGCAGTTTAAATTAGCGGTTACAACTCAGGCTATGTCTGATATTGTGTCGAAGAAGTTATCTGAAGATTTAACTGTATTTAAAGAAAATAACGGTAAACTTCAAGATAAAGTTGAGAAAAAAATAAACTATTATGCAACGACAGGCTCTGTTCCATATTTGTATCATACAACTCCAAAAGAACAAATTTTTGAAAATATGGAAAAATCGTTAGTATCAATTATTGGTTCAAAAGAAACTTTAGACAACACTTTAAAGGCTTCGGGTATGGACACTGAAAAGATGTCTATGGAAGAAAAATATAATGCTTATGGAGTCATGGCGGAATTTTTAGATGAAACGATGAAAACAACTGCAAAAAATGTTCGTGATGGAAAAACTTTGCAGGAGTTGCAAAAAGAATATGATGACTCTTATGAACATGCTTATGGTCATACAAATGACATTCAAGAAAGAGTTGATAAATACAATCGTTCTCAAGAAATTGGTGCAGCAGCAGTAAAAGGTGCGACTCGTTCTGTATTGTCGGCTTTGACATTATTGGTTGCTCCTGAAATGGGATTTGCACAAATTGTAGCAAAATCTGCGACAACAATGGGTATCAAAATTTTAGTGGACGGTTCTGATAAATTAAGTAGCGATAAAGAGGATGCATTAGATAGCAAAAACTTTAAAAAACTTGTACACTCAGCATCAATAAGTGGTGCAGAAAAACTTGCATCAGGAGTTTTAGGCTCTGTAGTTCCTGCCTTTGACACTGGTTACGAGTTCTTAGACCAGATTTTAGAACAAGGCAAAGACGTTGCATCTGATACAATCTTAGGTTTGACTTCTGAAAAATTGAAAAAAGGAAATTGGGCAACAAATCAAATTATTCCAAGAATGTTAATTTCGTTTGTATTCAAAAATATTAGCCCTAATGATGATGTAATCAAAGAAATTTTGAGTGCAACAAAAGGTAGTGTAAATCAGGCTATGAAATATTCTACTCGTGAACGTGATGCTGTAAAATCGTTTATGGAAGGCACAAAACAAGCATTGTCAAAGGTTGAAGTAAAAGATACGAAATCATTAGAAGAATTAAAAAAATTGTCAAATGAAGATCCAAAAGAATTTTTGAAAATTATGACTTCCGCATTGCAACAAGTTATAGATGAAAAAAATCGTGAAATGGATTAAAATAAAATTATGGAATTAGGAAAATAGAAGGAAATTAGAAAAATGATTAATGCAGTAAATGCAACAACACCGACAAACAACATAAGTTATGTATCAAAACCAAACACAATAGCATTAAGACCACATCACTTTTTATGTTTGCCAGGGTATAAGGGATATAATTATAATCAGGCACAAGTAAACAGTTGGGATATAATTTCAAAACAACTGAAGGATAACCCCGATACAGATATTTTGATTAAAAGTGGCAAAGATGATTTGTGCAAAAAATGTCCAAATGACGGTTCAGGCACTGCAATTTGCAAAGATGATTCAGTAAATAAATTGGATGAAAAGGTTAAATTTTTAATAGGAATAGAAACCGGTAAGACATACAAGTTCAGTGAAATAATGAAACGTATGAAATGGGTTATGACACCGGAAGTTCATAAAGAATTATGTTCAGATTGTTGTTGGTGGCGAAAAGGCTTATGTCGTGATACCTTTGCAGAAAATAGTACATCACCATTGTTGAGCGTAACTTCAAAAGGAAAAATTAATACAAACGGTATAAAATATATACCTCCAACAACAAAAGTCGCATAATTTTAATCTTTAATAATGATATAAAAAATTATTTTTGATATAGAATAAAATTATGGCGAAAAAAATTTTATTAATTTATCCACCATCCCCAGTTATGAATAGAGAGGACCGTTGTCAACAACCGACAAAGGACTTGCTTGTCATACCTCCATTGCCTCCGACAGATTTGATGTACTTAGCTTCAATTGCAGAGCAACAAGGGCTTGAGGCAATGATTAGAGATTACAGCTTAGGTGGTAATTTTGAAGAAGATTTAAAAGAATTCAAACCAGATTATTTGTTATTGAATGTTGCAACTCCAACGCTACAAAGTGATTTGGATTGTCTAAAGATTGCAAAAAAGATTTGTCCTAAAATTATAACTATTGCAAAAGGGGCTGTCTTTTTAACTTTTAATTCAGAAATTTTATTGAAAAATAAAGCTTTAACATATATTATTTCAGGCGAAGCCGAAGAAACTTTAAAAGAACTTTTAAGTGGTGATGTTGAAATTAATGATATTTTGGGCTTATGGCATAGAGATGGTTTAGTTGCAAAGTTTAATGGTGTTAGACCTTTTATTCAAAATTTGGATGAATTACCATTCCCTGCTCGCCATTTAATAGATAATAATATTTACAGAAGACCTGATAATAACAATGTTCAGGCAGTAATCAAAGTTTCCAGAGGCTGTCCGCATCATTGCTTTTTCTGCTTGGCAACTCCTACAAGCGGAAGTAAGGTTAGAATGCGTTCTCCTGAAAATATAATTGCAGAAATTCGTGAATGTATAACAAAATATAACATCAAAAACTTTATCTTCTGGTCAGATATATTTAATCAAGATCGAGAATGGACTATGAATTTATGCAAAAAAATTATTGATAGTGGGCTTAAATTCACTTGGTCTGCAAATACAAGGGCTGATACAGCAGATGAAAGAATGGCAAAATATATGCATAAAGCCGGCTGTAGACTTGTAAGTATTGGTGTTGAAAGCGGTTCTCAATATATTTTGGATAAAATTGGAAAAGGAACTACAATCAACGAAATTAGAGATACGGTTAAAGCTTTCAAAAAGGCTAAAATAAAAGTTTATAACTATTTTGTTATAGGTTTACCTTGGGATGATGAAGATACTATAAACGAAACTATTAATTTTGCAATTGAATTAGATAGTGATTTTGTAAGTTTCTATACTGCAACTCCACTTCCTGCAACTCGTTTTTACCATTATGTTAAGAATGAATTACACGAAGAGATAGAAAGTTTTGAAAATTCTTATTACGAACCTTGTATAAGTACATATTCGTTGTCAAAAGAACGAATCTTAGAACTTCATAAAAGAGCTGTTAAAGCATTTTATTTAAGACCTTTGTATATCTTGAAAATGCTTGTTAAAATACGCTCTTTTTACGAAATTAAAAGCTATTTTATGGCCGGAATGAAAATTCTTTTGAGTAAGTAATTATTTTATAATTTTTAATTTTATAAGAATAAATGTTATAAGATCACATATTGCCAAAGTAAATAATATTAATAATATAATCAACATAATTATTATTGCAGATTTATATAGCAGCATATTGCCTGAATTTTCAGCATATCTTGCAGTATATTTTAATGTATTTTTTACAAAAGGAAACCAAAGAGCCAAAATAAATGTTAGTATAACCATTTTGTCCACATGTGGTATCACAATTTTATCTATAATAGGTTTTAAAAATTTATTTTTGTATTTTATTTTTAACTTGTAATATTTTGTAGACATTTTTATTGCTTGATAAAGATTTTCTTTATACAAGCCGTAGTCAGGATTTAATTCTATGGCTTTAATAAAATATTTTTTAGCACTTTCAGGTTCACCATTTTGTAACAAAAAAGTTCCGTAATTGTTTAGTGTTGTATCATCTTCATTATCAAGTTCAAGAGCTTTTTTATATTCTTCGTTTGCTTCTTGAATTTTTTCTAAACCACATAAAACATCTGCATAAAGCCTATGGTAATCTACTGTGTCAGGATACTCATTAACTAAACTTTTTGCAATTGGTTCTGCCTGATAATAATCTCGTTCTTTATGTGTTAAATAATCAGCCCAATAATATTTTGCTATTGGATTTTCAGGATTAATCTCAATAGATTTTTTATAACACTCTTCAGTCTTCTTTAATTTACCCAACATTTCATAACAAAAGCCTAATTCGGCATAAGCCAAACCGGTATAAATATTGTTTACTTCAAGTGCTTTTTCAAAATATGGAATAGCTTTTTTATATTCAAGATTCTCTCTATAATTACAACCTATCATAATATAGGCATAATCACATTCAGGATAAAGATTAACAATATCAAAAAACTTATTAAGGCCTTCTTCTCCGGTTAAATTAAGAGCATCTTCAACTAGCTTATCACACTCTTCGTTATAGATTATTTCTTGTGATAGCTCAATGTTCTCATTTTCAGTCATTAATTATTTCTTTCTTTGCTTTTTAGATTTTGGTGCGTTCTTTTTACCAAATTGTTGAGGAGCTTGTGAGAAGGATGTTTGAATACGTTTTACGCTGATTACATCAGGCAGCGATTGCAAACTTGTAATAACTTTTCTCAATGTTGTTATGTTATCAAGCTCAATGCCAAGTTCTACAATACCTATATTATTTTGTTTTGATTTTACGTTCGCATAATTGATATTAGTGTTGTTGTCAGAAACTGCAGCAATAATATCCTTTAACATACCTTGTTTATCTTGAGTTTCAACCCTAATCGTTGTGCTATAACTCTTATTAACAGGATTGTTTGCCCATTGAATATCTAATAATCTTTCCGGTTCAACATCTTCAAGTGTTTTACAATCTAATCTGTGGATTGAAACCCCTTTAGAACGGGTTACAACACCTACAATAGGTTCCCCCGGAATTGGTGAACAACATCTTGCAAAAGAATATAATAAACCGTCTAAACCAACAATATCTTTTGCTGTATTTTTTTTCTTTGGTTCAACGTAAGTTCTTTTATTTTCTTCAGGTTTTTTAATTCTGTTTACAATTTTGTTTACGGTTGTTTCACCATAACCAAGAGCTGCAAACAAATCTTCCATTGATTGGTAGTTCATTTGCTTTGCAACTTCTTCAAACGAACCGTTTTTAACGTATTCATCAAATACAGCTTTTGTTAGTTCGTGTTCAAGGTTAGTTTTTCCAAGTTCGACATGAGCCTCACGGTTATTCTTTTTGAACCATTGACGAATTTTTTGACCGGCTTGTTTTGTTACAACAAAGTTTAGCCAATCTAATCTTGGCGCAGGTTGTTTTGATGTTAAAATTTCAACGATATCACCGTTTTTTAACTTTGTATCAAGCGGAACAATACGACCGTTTACTAAAGCCCCAATTGTTTTGTGTCCTACGTCAGAGTGAATACGGTATGCAAAGTCAACGGGTGTTGCTTTTTTAGGTAAATCAAATACATCTCCGTTTGGAGTGAATGCAAATACCTGGTCAGAGAAGATGTCTAATTTTACTGAATTTACGTAGTCTTCAGCATTTGTCATATCTTGGTTGTATTCAACCATTTTTCTCATCCAAGAGAATTGCATATCAGCTGCATTGTCAGCTTTTTGAGAACCTTTTTCTTTGTATCTCCAGTGTGCTGCAACCCCATATTCGGCAATTTCATGCATCTTGTGTGTTCTGATTTGAACTTCTAATGGACGCATTTTAGGACCGATTACAGAAGTGTGTAATGATTGGTATAAGTTGCCTTTAGGCATTGCAATGTAATCTTTAAAACGCCCAGGTATAGGTTTGAACTGAGAGTGAATTAACCCTAAAACCTCATAACATTCTTTTTCGCTATCAACGATTACACGAACGGCTGTAATGTCGTATAAATCGTGGAAAGAGATGTTTAGACGTTTCATTTTGCTGTAAATACTATAATAGTGTTTTGCACGTCCCGTAATTTGAGCATTGATACCGTTTGCCTTAACATCTTTGGCAATCTTATCCATTAAAACTTTTACTGTAGCTTCTCTTTCATCTTTTGTTTGCGAAACTAATTGTACAATTTCAAAATATTGATCAGGATGTAGGTATCTTAATGATAAATCTTCTAATTCGGCTTTGATTTTACCGATACCTAAACGGTTTGCAAGCGGAGCAAATACGTCTAATGTTTCTTGAGCGATTCTTTTTTGCTTTTCAGGTCGCATAAAGTTTAGTGTTCGCATATTATGCAATCTGTCTGCAAGTTTTAAAAATATAATTCTAATATCACTTGCCATTGCAATAAACATTCGACGGAAATTTTCAGCTTGACGCTCTTCTTTTGATTGGAAGTGATATTTACCAAGTTTTGTAACCCCTTGAACAAGAGTTAAAACATCTTCACCGAATTCCTTTTCAATAGTTTCAGGTTGAGTGTCTGTATCCTCCAAAATATCGTGCAAAAAAGCTGCAATTACGGTATCTGTATCCGCTTTTAAATTAATCAAAATTTTCGCAACTTCAACAGGGTGAATAATATATGGCTCTTCTGAAACTCTAAATTGTCCTTCGTGCAAATGTCTTGCAAAAAGAAAGGCTTTTTCAATTCTATCTTGGTCGTCTTTAGGACGTTCCGCTATCATTTTTTTTACGTCATCAAATAATGACAATGTATCAATATCGCTCATGGTATAATTATTTTACTAGTATTTTTTTATTTTTACAAGAGGTAATTTTTTATGGCAGAAAATTTAATAATCAAACTTAAAATTTCACCTAACGCAAGTAAAAATGAAATTATAAAAACGGATGAAATGGTTAAAGTAAAAGTTACGGCTCAACCAATTGAAAACAAGGCAAATAAAGCTTTGGTTGAATTTTTATCTAAAAATTTTAAGGTTCCAAAATCAAGCATTGAAATCGTAAAGGGCGAAACTTCAAAAGAAAAAACGATTTTATTCAAAAATATTTCATCCGATAAGATGGTAGAAATTAAATCAGTTTTGTCATAGAATTTAGTTAAAAGAGGCATTTTTAAGGATATAATATGCAAAAACGTTGGTATGATTTAGATCCAACCGTAAGTTTAGCGGTAAGCTTGATGAAGAGTGCAGACTTGGACTCTCAAGTTAAATGTGCTGAGTATATTATCTCTAAAGCTAAAAATTACGGTATTAAACAGGCTGTTTTAGATACCGCAATTACGATTATTATGCGCCGTTGGTATGACAAAGACAAACGTATTCAAGAGGCTTTTGATTATTTTAAATCTGCACCAATAGATTTGCAAAGAGAGATTGCTCTTGAACTTATTGCTGTTTTGCAAGTTTGTTAACGACTTTCAATTGACAAGTTCATAAATTCAATGTCATCATAATCTATGTAAGCACTCTGCATCATGTTTCGACCGGTTTTTATTGTGATTTCATTTTGCTGATTTACTCTTATAAGCCCATATGGAATTTTAAAACGTTGTCCGTCGCCGTTTAATTGAATTTCGGCAATTTTAGTTCCATTGAAATAAATTTCAGGAGGACTTGCGTAAGCGAATGCAATGCTATTTTGCCCTACCGATTGAGCCATTTTTGTATCAATGCCAATAATAGAACCGATTACAAGGTAAGTGTTGTTGTTTGCTTCTTTAATCAATACTTTTTTTGAATAATAAGGACCAAGAGCTTGAACTCTGAATTCTCCTGCGTTTGCAGAAGTGTCAGAAAAGTTGTTATCCCCTAAGTGAAACATGTTTGTGTCAATTGTCAAATCCATAGGGGCAGTTTTTTCAATCCCAACGGTCATTGGACGAGATGCAATTGATTCATTTACAGTTAATGAAAAAGGTTTGTAACCATCTTTTGAAACGGACATAATTGTGTCACCGCTTATGTTTGCATCTAGGTTAAATTTTCCGTTGGCATCACTTTTTGTTGAAAAATTCTTTTGAGGAATGTTTATTGTTGCTCCGTCAATTGGGTTCATAGAGTCCGCATCGACAATTTGATGTGAGCCAACTTGATCGACTTTTGAAACGTTACCTTGAAAAGTTGCACAATCCGCTGATTGATAAAAAAGTAAAATTGATGTTGCTAAAAATAAAAATTTCTTCATAAACACTACCTCACCCAAGATAATGTAAACTTTTTTTGTACAATTAAAAACCGCTTGTAAGTGATGTTTGAAGACAATTAAAAGAAATTTAAAAATAAGATTTGATATTTTATATTTTTTTGCTATTATAATCTTACGTTGAACCATAAGTTACATTTTGTTCGACAAAGAAAATATTACATGCCGATGTGATGCAAGGCAACCCGAGAGGCTCCACGCAGTGGAAAGTGAGGGGAAGCCAAGTCAGATTAGACCAATTCCATCACATCAGCAAAAAACAATTTAATAGAAAATCTCACATGCCGATGTGATGCAAGGCAACCCGTGAGGCTCCACGTAGTGGAAAGTGAGGGGAAGCCAAGTCAGGTTAGACCAATTCCATCACATCAGCAAAAAAACAATTTAATAGAAAATCTCACATGCCGATGTGATGGAATTGGTAGACGTGCTAGACTCAAAATCTTGTGTAGGAAACTACGTGCCGGTTCGACCCCGGCCATCGGCAATTAATAAAAAAGACTCCATATTGGAGTCTTTTTAGTATGTTACATCTATTGAAATTTTCATCAATGCGCTCAAGTTTAAAAATAACAGGTTGGGTTCCCTTGTTGCAATATTTATTACATTTTTATATTATAATTCATTATAGATTTTATCAAAAAAGGTATAAAATGAAAAAGAGAAAATACTTAAACGCTTTTATATTATCTACTATAATAACTTTGCTAATTATATATTGCGTAGTAAACAGATATTTTGAAAGATTTATTGAAAACTATCCGATTGTAGTTTTATCAATTCTTGTATTGATTATTTTGGCTATGATTGGAATTCAAATAAAAAATAGAGTAAAGGAATACAAGAAAAATTCAAAAGAAACACTAAAGGAGATAAAAAGCAACCTGATTGGCGCATTGATTATCATCTTAGGCTTTATTTTATTCTTTGTCGTACCTTGTTTTTACGTTATAAATAACAATTAATTGTAAAAAAATATTAAAACCTCTTGCTTGAGAGTTACTCTCATTTGTTAAAATGTTAAATATTATAAGATGAGGTTTTAAATATGTTGAAGAAAAAGTTTTGCACAATATTGTTAATTTTGGTATTTTTAGCAAATGGTATTGCCATTGCTAAAACAAATAAAAAGGAGGTTAAACCTATGAGGAAAATAGTTCAAACAGCAGGTCGCACACAATTGGGCGAATTTGCACCAGAATTTGCACACTTCAATGACGATGTTTTATTCGGTGAAAACTGGAATAACACGGACATTGACCTTAAAACTCGTTCAATAATTACAGTTGTATCTCTTATGTCACAAGGCATAACAGACAATTCTTTAAAATATCATCTACAAAACGCTAAAAGCCATGGCGTTTCAAAAACAGAAATGGCTGCAATTATTACACATTGCGCATTCTACATGGGTTGGCCAAAAGCTTGGGCTACATTCAACTTAGCAAAAGAAGTTTGGGCAGATGATACAAAAGCTTTAACTGAAAAAGACAAATACGCTCAAACAATTATGTTCCCAATTGGCGAAGAAAACACAGCATACGCAAAATACTTTATCGGAAAAAGTTATTTAGCATCAATTTCTGATAAACAAGTTAAAATGTATAACGTAACATTTGAGCCAAAATGCAGAAATAACTGGCATATTCACCACGCAAAAACAGGTGGCGGACAAATGTTAATCGTTGTTGGCGGTCGTGGTTATTACCAAGAATGGGGCAAAGAACCTCAAGAACTAAATGTTGGAGATGTTGTAAATATTCCTGCAAACGTGAAACACTGGCACGGTGCTGCTCCGGATAGTTGGTTCTCACATATTGCAGTAGAAGTTGAAGGAACAGAAACTTCTAACGAGTGGCTAGAACCTGTAACTGACGAAGAATACAACAAATTAAAATAACGGGAACACTTATGAGTAAAAATGTTTTAATAATTTCGACAAGTCTAAAGAAAAACGCAAACTCTGAAATTGTAGCACACGAAACTTAGCATGGAGCAAATGATAGTGGACATAATGTAGAATTTGTAACTTTAAATGATAAAGAAATTAAATTGAGAAATTACGAGATATCAACTATTTTTACTATAATTTCCTACGTCAAATAACAGGGTATTTGCAGGGGTTGTCAGAATTAACCTCTAAATATTAAAGCTGGGGTTGAAAAATATGCAAAATACGTTATAATATATATATAGTCTTGATACGGTAAATCTTGCAACCGAGCCAACAGACGACAGTGGTGGAGCAAGCCCACATAATCAAGACTATTTTTTAGTACTTACGGTATCTATCTTCGTTTAGTAAATGTAGAGATTTAACAAAATTTTCTTTTCTATTCTTAGTTGTATTTTTATCCATATTTTTAGGTATTAAGGACTCTTTTTATTTGGCAAAAGAGAATTTGGGTGAATTATGGGTAGAAATTCCTAAAATTTTAAATATGAGAATTCTCTTAATTCTTCAAATATGCCCTAGGTGTGGGGAATACGGTAATAAAAAAGAGGCTTAATAATAGCCTCTTTTTATAAATGGTGGAGACGGTGGGAGTCGAACCCGCGTCCAAAATGGATAAAAATAAATCTCTACGAGTGTAGGCTTTATTTACTCAACTAAGTCAGGAAAAGTCAAACCCGATAACCTAGTCAAAGGATTTTTAAGTGTACCGCACCTTGATTGTTAGCTTGATACGATTACAATCATCATCGCACTGCGTCTTGCATGGTGGCTCCTGTGCAATCGGCAAGCTGGACTACACAGAAGGCTGAACTGCGGAACTTAATCTACGCAGCTAGAGCTTGTGCTCTAGAGAAATCAGCTACTACAACATTGTTGTTAGCACTTAATTTGTTTTGCTCGTTGATAACCGAGAACAGCGCTCGGACTCGCAACCTATTCCCATCAAGCATCCTGTCAAAATCCAGTACGTCCCCATGAAAATTTAGTTGTAATACTATTATAATCTATTTTTTCTCTTTTTCAAGTCCTTGTAAAAAGGTTTTTATTTCGCAATTAACAAACATTGTGGGGCTAGTCCTTTTAAAACAAATACCTCCGGCATGAAACCGCTATATCCGTTATAAGTTCTTTTCCCTTGCAAAAGTCCTAACCACATTGCATCAAGCTCATAATCAGTGTTAAATTTTCCATCTGTTTTATTTTGGTAATAAAGGTAGAAGCTATCACATCTGTCCGGAATTTGGTATTCGCTAACTCTTTTGTAATGCTCTGTTTTGCTTAAATCAAATCTCGCATTCATCGGAATTTGCTCTGCTAAAAATAATAAAATTACTCCAATCAAAACAAACTTATTCCATTTCCAAGTTTCTATCAAGTAACCAAAACCCAGTGCAATAAGCGGTAATACAATGAATACAATTCTTGAACTCATTCTCAATGCACCTAAACCAATAAAAATATGAGTAAGGAATAAATAAATATCTTTTATGCTGAAACAAACTACGATGAGCGCGATGAATAATAAAATTTGCCACCTATATTTTTTTAATCTGCTTATTCCAATGAAGGCTAAAACAGTTGTTAAGATACCACAACCAAGAATTCTGTCGTAATTTTCAGGGAGCAAGGTTTTTAACAAAGGGCTGTCGATATAACTAAAATTACAAATCCAATCCTTAATTTCCGCAACGAGGGCTAATATCTCGTTTTCGTTAAAAGAACTGCCGACCATATGGTAGTGGATTAAAAGAGGCAAGGTTAAGATAAAAAATACAACAAAACCACAAGCGATTTCTCTATAAAAATTTTTGAAATAAGTAATTAATATTTCTCTTGAATTTTTAAAACATAAACATATGATACAAGCTAAAAATAGCCCTAAGAACGTAAAATATCCAAAATAAATGGCTGTCCAAAATTGCAAACTTAATAAAGCCCCTGTGGTTATATAATATTTATAATTTGTGAATTTAGAATTTTCCAAATTCACCTTAAACATAAAATATAATGCGAAAATTGAGAAGAATTGCAACATTAATTGAAGGTGGTTAACTTGTACGGAACGAGTTAGAGAAAAAGCAAAAACAAAGGCTCCGCAAGCACTTGCAAGGTCTTTGAACTTTATAACCTTCTTTAAAATTAAATAAAATGCCAAGAAATTAATTGCGCAAGATATTATGTATATAATCTGTGTAACTAAAAACGGATCTTGGATTAAGAATCTTAGTGGTATGTAAAGAATTGCTACACCTAAAAAAACATCAGAATAGGCAAGAGTGTTTTCCAAAGGATGGAATATTGGAATATTCCAAAGTTGAGTATGTGGTTCGATGTTTTGAAACCAATAAAAATAATGCTCTAATATGTAAACAACAAGCCTTGAATCACCGTAATCTCCGGCAAGTTTGTCAAAACCGCTTAAAAACATCGGATATGTGAATAAAATTAATCCGAAGATTAAAAATAACCAAAAATATTTTAATTTTCCGATAGCTCTTAAAAAGTTCATAAATAGATTATACACAAAAGTAGTATGAAAAATAGCAAAAATAAATATTTCGGAGAATAAAAATGACCTAAAATTTTTCTAAAATATTAATGAAAGGAAAGGAAAAATATGAGATACGTAAAACTTATAAGCTTCTTGTTAGTTATTATTGGTGCTTTGAATTGGGGCTTAATTGGTGTGTTTAACTTTGACTTAGTAGCCCGCTTAATGGGTGATATGACAGTTTGGTCAAGAATAGTTTATGCACTGGTTGGTGCGGGTGGCTTAGTAGCATTGGTAACTATGGCAGCTAGTGATAATAGTTGTTTGTAAAAAGATGAGAAGCTAAAGGAGGCGCCGCAAAAATTTGCGGCGCCTCGCAAATAACAGGGCGACCGATGAAATCGGTCGCCCTGTTAAACTTTAATTTTAATTTACCAAATTAAGCAAACAAATCTAATCTTTTTTCTTGTTCAGTCATTTCACGTTGTCTGCTGTCTTGAGGTTGATTATTTTTAGCAACATCTTCAGGTCTTTCGCCCATTTCTCTAGGTCTGGAACCACGAGCTGGAGCAGTAGCATAGCCTACGTTAGCTTTGTCGTAATTTGCTTGTTGTTGTTCTCTAGATGGAACTTCCCAAGGTTTTTCACCCATTTCACGACCACGATATTCATGAGTTTGTGCTTGTTGATGTCTTTGAGCTCTAGCCATATCTGCCGGAGTTTCACCCATTTCTCTAGGACGACCGTAAGCTGAACCGTAAGATTGAATACCTGTAAACATTGAATTTCTCCTTATACTTGTTATTAATTATTTCCTTCTGATGTTTTGATAAAGCATCCTGAAAATAAAAATTGCCAAAATTTGACACAATGTTAACTAATTGTAACATGTATAATCATGGTTATTGTTGAGTTTGGGGCTATTTAATTTGGAATACACACTTAGAGCAGTAGCCTCTGGGAACAAGTTCAAGATTGTCTTCAATATCGTACATTTTTTCAATACGAACAACAAGTGGGGATTCGCATTTAGGACAGAAGAGTTCTGTTTCGCCGTTAAGAATTCGTTGTTTTAAAACATCCATAACTTCCATAGGTACTTCTTCTGTAACAAAATCTTTTTCAAGTATTTTGATTTCTTCCGGAGAGCATTTAAGTCCTTTAGCTAAGTTTTGACGGATTGTAACGGATAAGAATAATTCTCTGCCGGCTTCAATTTCTTCAATAACAACGGTTGGAACATTGCACTTGTGTGATAAACCAAGTGGTGTTAAGCCTAATGCTTCACGTTTTCGTTGTATAAATTGAGCTAAAGTGTCCATAATTTGATTATAAATTAAACATGTATATATTATTTACTTAGTACTTTTTTAACTTAATGTTTAGCTTGATTTTTATAGCAAAAGAACTTGTATTATAATTATAGCTTGATTTTCACTAAAAAGACAAACGTCTTAAATTGTTAACAAATGTTAAGCAAATAAAGAAAAAAATAAAATTATCTTAACAATCCTTTACAAAAGGGTTGAAATTTTTATATAAATCTGATATACTAAAGATATACAAATTATATACTTCGTTTTGCAAGTTATGAGGTCTTGCATAAGAAAATTTTAAAAGTCTGTTTTTAATTTAATTAATTACCACCACAAGAAAGAGAAAGTACGAATAAGATTCGTGCAGCTTAGTTCGTCTGTTAAAAATTACGTTTTAATGGCTCACTTTGTCATGCAAAAATGTTGATTTTTTAAAAATCGTCGTTATAAATAAAATAAAAATTAAAACCAAGAGAATAAAATGAGAGTTGAATATTAGAATGAGGAGAGATGCTTATGAAAAATTGTCCTGTTGAAATGAAAAAAAGTTTTACAAACCCTGCAAAATCAGAAGTTTTAGCTAGTGATAATGATACAACTTTATCATTATACGTTAGAGAATTAGCTTCTATCAAAGCTTTGTCACCATTAGAAGAAAAAGCAGTAGCAAAAAGAGCTCAAGAAGGCGATAAAGAAGCTAAAAAACAATTAGTTCAAGCTAACTTAAAATTAGTTATTACAATCGCTAAAAAAGCAATTCACATGTCAAACTTACCTTTAATCGACTTAATTCAAGAAGGCAACTTAGGCTTAATGATTGCAGCAGAAAAATTCAATTACAAATTAGGCTACAAATTCTCAACATATGCAAGCTGGTGGATTAAACAATCAATGTTCAAAGCTATTTCTGAACAAGGTCACTGCATGAAAATTCCTGTATACATTCAAGAAACATTATCAAAATTCTCTAAAATCAAATCAGAAATGGAAAGAGAATACAATTGCCAAGTTAGAACTCAAGATGTAGCAGAAAAAATGAACATTTCTGCAGACAAAATTGACACATACTTAGCTGCATACTCAAAATCAGTTTCATTAGAAGGCGGTTTTGAAAATGATAACGGTAAAGAAACATCACTAGCAGACATTTTAGCAGATGACAAAGCAAGCGTACACTCAGCTGTAGAATATGAAGGCTTGAAAAACGACATCGAAATGGTTGTTTCAACATTAAAAGAACGTGAACAAGAAGTTGTTAAAATGCGTTACGGCTTAGGCAACATGGCAAAAAGAACATTAGAAGAAATCGGCAATATCTATGGCGTAACAAAAGAATGCATCAGACAAACTGAATTAAGAGCATTGAAAAAAATGAAAGCTCAAGGTCAAGACGTATTAGCTTGCTATATTGACTAATTGACTTTTCAGAGGGGCTCCGTGTGAGCGGAAGCAAATCCGGCCGAAAAGGTGGAACAGGACGTTACTCCTGCGACAATCCGAATAAATCAAGTGTAAGAGCAAGACAAAATGCAAAAATACACCGTATCTGTTAAATAATATTCATTCAACATTCAACAATTCAACAGGAGATAAAGAAAAAGAATAAGCGAGAGAAGAAAGACAACGAGAAAAAGAGAAAGAAATAGGGTTTTATGTGTAACGGGCGATGATGAAATCATCGCCCGTCTTTTTGTACACAGAAGAAATAACAAATAGTATATGCCAATAAATTTATACTAAGCCTTCTTTAACTGCTTTAACCGCCGCTTGAACACGGTCACTTACGCACATTTTTTGAAGAATTGAGCAAACGTGAGCTTTTGCAGTGTGAACCGAAACTATTAATTCTTTTGCAATTTCGGTGTTACTTTTTCCCATAACAAGGTGTTTTAGAACTTCAAATTCTCTTTCTGTTAAGGGTACACGTCCTTCCGGTGCCATTGAGTTTGAAAGAAGTCGAGTACTTTCTACTTTTGGAAAAGAATTCAAAGCTATTTGAGCAACCTCCGGATCAAGCCAACAAACACCTTTGGCAACATCTCTAACGACATCGGCAAGTTTTGTCGGATCAATATCTTTAAGGCAGTATGCTGTTGCACCTGAACTTAGAGCTGCAAGAACTTCTTCCTCTCTATCGTGAGAAGTAAGAGCGATAACTTTTGTTTTTGGATTAATTTCTTTTACTTTAACGGTTGCTTCAATGCCGTTCATCTTCGGTAAACCTAGGTCCATTAGAACGACATCAGGGTTATTCTTTTTAATAACTTCTAAACCTTCGAATGCATCTTCGCATTCGCCGATAACTTCAATGTCAGGGTTTGAATTTAGAGCACACCTTAGTCCGACTCTGGTAAGTTTAAAATCTTCAATAATAACGACAGATATTGTTTTAGTTTGGGGTAATGACATTTTTTAACTCTCCTTTTCTTCTTATAATTCTATTAAAGGTCATATGCTTTCATTTTGTAATTAACCACCAGTCTAGTATTACAGTAGCTAGGTGGCTAGTATTTTTCGTAAAACCGGCTAACTTATTTAGGCTAAAACTTATAGTGGATAATGCATATAGCTGATTTAATACCCTTGGGTAAAACATGTTCTTGATTAAAATTTTTTTCTATTATAAAATTAAAAACGAAAGAAATATGAGGTTTAAAAATGGATCAAATTATTAGAGTTGCATGGGATTTAAACGAAAATACAGAAAACAGATACCAATTAGTATATGAAATTGCTGAATTGGCAAAAAAACTTGTAGATGAAAACCAAGCAAGAAAAGCAAGAGAAGATGCTTTCGGTTTTGATGAATACAACAACTTTGATAACTCTTATAAAAAAGAAAATCCGGTAGAACACGCTATTATGGTTAAAGCGTCTGAAGCCGATGATAATAGACTTGTAGGCTAGTTCCTATAAGGAAAGTGTTTATTATTTATTTAGGAGATTTTAAATAGATGCAATTAAAAGAAACAGTTGATTATATCAACGAAAAAACAAACAACTTTGCACCTGAAATTGCAATCGTATTAGGTTCAGGATTAGGTGATTTTGCGGATGATTTTTGTGACATCGCATTATCATACAAAGATATCCCCGGGTTTGAAGCTTCAACAGTAAAAGGGCACAAAGGTCAGTTAGTATTTGCGACAGTTGCAGGCAAAAGAGTAGTTATGATGCAAGGTCGTTTCCACTACTATGAAGGACACCCAATTCAAAAAGTTGTATATCCTGTAAAAGTGTTTAAGAAATTAGGTGTAAAAACTTTAATCGTAACAAACGCTGCAGGTGGTATTAATAGAGAATTTAATGCATCAGACTTAATGTTGATTACAGACCATATCAACTTTATGCATGTAAATCCGCTAATCGGACCTAATGATGAAGAATTAGGACCAAGATTCCCTGATATGACAGAAGTTTATAAAAAAGACTTGCAAGAAATTGCGATGTCAGCAGCTAAAAAATTAGATATCAACTTGAAAAAAGGTGTTTATATGGCTTTGACAGGTCCTAACTACGAAACTCCGTCAGAAACAAAAATGGTTGAAATGTTAGGTGCTGATGCAGTTGGTATGTCAACAGTTCCTGAAGCTATGGTTGCAAACTACTGTGGTATGAAGGTTCTTGGTATTAGCTGTATTTCAAACGCAGCAGCAGGTATTACAGGTGAAGTTCTTTCTCACCAAGAAGTTATAGAAGCTGCAAATGCAGTAAAAGGTAAATTCAAATCATTGTTGTTTGAATGTGTAAAAGCAATGTAGTTTTCAGAAAATAATTTATTTTAAACGACGGCGGAGCCTTTGGCTCCGCCGTCGTTTTGTAAATATGTCCGAATAAATAAAAATCTTATGCATAAAGCCTCACATTAATGTTATGCTAACCCTCCAAAATTATTTACTTATGTAAAGAATTAAAATTTTAATCTAGAATTTTATTCTGACTTGGAATAATATTCTAATATGATTAATATGAACCAAAAAGTTGATGAATTCAAGAAAAATTTGATATTGGATACGGCAAGTGAGTATTTCAAAAAATTGGGTTATGAAAAAACTCAGATAGATAAAATTTCAAAAGACTTGAGTATTGGTGTCGGTACAATTTATGGATATTTTAAGTCTAAAGAAGGCTTGTTCTTAGCTTGGTTGCAATTTGTAATCGATAAAGCTTATAAGGAAATTAAAGAGCACTGTGCAGATTCAAATACTCCTGTTGAAAAATTGAAGATGGTTGTTGATTATAAAATTAAATATTTTGAAAAAAACAAAACGACAATCAAAGGTTATATGCAGAATAACCAATTTTTCTTACGTGGTATTTCAAGACGTAAAGAACACCCTATGGCAAGAGTTTACCAATATTGTGCTGATATTATAAAAGATTTGAAACCAATGGATGATAACGAGGCATACCTTTTGGCAACAATTTTTGACGGTATAATTAACTGTTATATTGAAAATTCTTTTGAAGAAGATAATTTATCTTTGAAAAAAGACGAAATTATAGAAAGATTTTTACGATTGGTCGGAGTGTAATGAAAAAGATATTAAGTTTATTTTTTATAGCCGGAATTCTATTAGTTCAACCTGTATTTAGTGCAGAGGTTAAAAAAGGCGGAATTGAACGTGTTGACTTAACATTTGAACAAGCTTATGAATTAATGCTTGAAAATAATAACAAATTAAAGGCTTATAACGAATTGATTAAACAAATGAAGTTTGAAAAACGTTCTGCTTTGGGACAATTCTCTCCAAAAGTTGTTTTGAACGCAACTTATATTCATTTTGATGACAATTTAACTTTAACTTCAAGCGGTAAAGTAATGGCTATACCATTTAGTGCAAATACTTTAATTCAGGATCAAAATGTATTTACTGCAGGAGGAGCTGTTGTTTGGAACATCTTTACGGGTGGTAAATTATTATCAAACCACGCAGCAGCAAGGGCTAAGTTAGAAGCCTCTAATGAAAAATATAGAGAAGTTCAAGATGAATTGACATTAGAACTTGTAAAACGCTATTACGGCTTGAGAATGGCACGTGATGTTGTTGAAGTTAGAAAACAAGTTGCAGACGGTATTGGAAAACACTTAAAGGATGCAAAATTATTAGAAAAAGAAGGTATAATTTCAAAATCAGAACGCTTGCACGCAGAAGTTGCATATGCTGATGCAATGCGTGATTATAAGGCATCATTGAGAGATACCAATGTAATAGAAGAAGGTTTGAAAACCTTGATTAAGGCACAAGATGCAAATTTGAAAGATGTTTGTATTCAACCAAATTCATTGTTATTCGTTTATGACGATAGCACAATCGACATTGTTGCAATGAAAGAAAATGTTAAAGCAAATAACCCTCAACTAAAACAATTGAGAGCAAAGAAAAAAGCTTTGAATGCAAAATATCATGCAAAAATGGCTAATTATTCTCCAACATTGAGTCTTTTTGCTTATGACGTAGCAGCTGCAAGCCATTTATCGGAAGCATTTCCAAGAGCTGCAATAGGCGGAACTGCAAACTGGTTATTGTTTGACGGTTTTTCAAGATATAACGATGTAAAAGCTGCAAATAGCGAAAGAAAAATGGTAGATTTTGAAATCTCTGATGCAGAGTATAACCTTGAAAGTCTTGTTGTGAAACAATATCAAGAGTTGATGAAATATAAAGAACAATACGACAGTTCATCAAAGTCAATTGAGAATGCACAAGAAGCATTAAGAACATCATCTTTAGCTTTTAAGGAAGGCTTTGGAACCTCTTTGCAAGTTACGGATGCACAAATGATGTTGTCTAAAGTTAAAATTGAGCGATTAAATTCAATTTATAACTACGACGTAACATTGGCAGATTTATTAAAAACAAACGGCGATACAAAGGCTATTTTAAACTATGTGTCTAATTCTAAAACAGAAAAATTTTAAGCGAGGATAATATGAGTAAAAAAGCAATTACAGGAATCTTTTTTTTAGCGGTAATTTTAGCCGTAATAGGTTGTGTTTATGCATTTATGCAAGCAAATACAATGCTTTTACAAGGTGAAGTTGATGTTAAAACGGTAGATTTGGCATCAAAAATTACAGGTCGTATAGAAAAGTTAAACTGTAAAAAAGGTGATAGAGTTAAAAAAGGCGATGTTCTGATTACTCTTGATGCTCCTGAAATTAATGCAAAAGCGGCTCAAGTTGATGCGACAGTTCAATTAGCTTTGGCACAACAAGAAAAAGTTAATAATGGTGCCAGAAACGAGCAAATTAGTATGGCAAAAGCATCAAGAGATTTGGCTAAAAAAACTTTTGACAGATTGAACAGATTACATGATGAAGGTGTAATTCCGACTCAAAAACTTGATGAGGCAAGAGCGAAATATCAAGCTGCACAAGACAATTACAACATGTTGGTTACAGGTAGCCGTGTGGAAGATAAACTTTCAGCTGCAGCAAACGTAAAACGTGCTATGGGCGCAAGCGACGAGGTTCAATCTTACTTAAAAGAAAATACAATAGTTGCTCCAATTGACGGCGTAATTACAGAAATTAACGTTGAAGAAGGCGAACTTGTCGGCGCAGGATATCCGATAGTTACGATTGTTGACGATAATGACTGTTGGGTTGTGTTCAATTTAAGAGAAGATTTATTGTCAAAAATTAAAGACGGTACAGAGTTTAACGTAAAAATTCCTGCAATGGGCAAAGAACCTGTAAAAGTTAGAGTAAATTACATCTCTGTAATGGGTGATTTTGCAAACTGGCGTGCAACAAAAGCAAAAGGCGATTTCGATATGAAAACTTTTGAAGTCCGTGCAGTGCCTGTTGAAAAAGTAGAAGGTTTACGTGCCGGCATGAGTGCAGTTTTTGATTGGAAGAAACTTAAATAATGTCATTAAAACAAGTTGTAAAACGAGAAATAAAACGAATTTATAAAGAGCCGTTGTTTTGGACGATTGCGTTTATAATGCCATTGGCAATGTGTTTGGTAATTTGTATGATTTTTTCAAAAGGTTCGCCAACAGATATGCCGATAGCGGTTTTGAATGACGACAATTCAGCTTTTTCAAGGATGTTCGTAAGAGATTTGGAGGCTCTTCCTTCTTGCACTATAAAATATAATGTCACCAGCCTTGAAGAAGGTCGTCAATTGCTTACAGAGGGTAAAGTGTACGCTTTTGTGGCTATTCCTCGTGATTTTCAACGTGATATTTATAGACTAAAACAGCCAAAACTTTTGTTTTATTATAATAACCAAAGAATTCTAATCGGTGGAATTATATCAAAAGACGTAACTATGCTTGTTCAGACTATGATGGTAGGGCTTGATGCATCAATTCGTTCTAAGAGAGGATTACCTATGGATGAAGCGATTAAACAGGCTAACTTGATTAGAGTTAGCGAACATGTTCGCTCAAATCCTTATTTTAATTACCAATATTTCCTTTCTATCGTTGCTTTTGGACATATATTGCAAATTCATTTAATTTTGACAATGTTGTGGGCATTAGGTACCGAATTTAAGTATGGTACGACAAAGGAATGGCTAAAGGTTGCAGATGGTTCAATAATAAAAGCATTTTTCGGTAAATTAATTCCATATTTTGGGTTGTTTATTATGCTTTTTGCAATTTTATTCGGCACATATTTTATAATAATGGGAATTCCATACACAGGCGATTGGTTTATGGGAATTTTGTCAACGTTAATGTTTATTTTTACTTGTTGCTGTTTGGCAAATATTTTTATCTCAATTAATGGTAATTTCAGATACGGTTTAAGCAACGCAGCCTTCTATGTAGCAATGGGTTTTGCGTTTGCGGGTGTAACTTATCCTGTAATGGTTATGCCCTGGATTGCAAAGGCTTACAGCGCAACTTTACCGTTAAGTTATTGGGTTCAAGTGATGATTGACCAATCTTTAAGACAAATTCCGATTATTTATGACTTTAAACATATAAATGCAATGTTATTTTTGTCTGCTTTGGGCTTGTTGTCTTTAATCAGACTTAAGAAATTGGCTATGGATGAAAAAAGGTGGTATCAATCATGATGAAAAAATTTATTGATATCATAAAAGATGAATTTGATTTATTCCGCAAAGAATCCGGTGCAATGCTGATAATGATTATTGGTGTTGTAGCTTATTCTATTTTTTATATGTTGCCATATTCAACAGAAATTATTAAAGAAGCACCTATTGGTGTTGTAGATTTTGACGGAACAAAAATGTCACACGAGTTTATCCGAAACTTAAACGCTACGGATTCGGTTGACGTTGTTTCACGTCCTGTTAGTATTGATAAGGCAAAACACCTGTTCTATAAGGGGGATATCAAGGGATATGTAGTCGTTCCCCGTGATTTTCAAAAAGAAATTAAAAGAGGTTCGCAAGCTGTTGTTTCAACCTATGCAGATTCAAGTTATTTGATTATTTACAAGACAATTTATTCGGCTGTTGTTCAAACTGCAATAAATTATGGCGCAAAGATAGAAATAGGAAAACTTCTTAAAAAAGGAATGTCAAAAGATGTTGCAATGACCGTAAAACAGCCTTTTGAGTTTGTACAAGTGCCACTTTATAACCCTGCGGGAGGTTACGAAACATACGTATATCCTGTAATTTTGATTTTAATTTTGCACCAAACTTTGGTTGTAGGTATCGGTTTAATGCAAGGTACAAGGCATGAATTAAAAGAAAACTACTGTAAAAAAGAGGAAGATGTTCCGATTACGTTGCTTGGAAGATGTACGGCATATGTATTGTTGTATATGTTTTATTCAATCTTCTATTTCTTGATATATCCTGCAATCGGTAAGTATCCTATGTCGTATAACCTGTTACCTTTGATTTTAATTCTGTTGCCAATGTTTTATTCGGCAGCATTATTCTCTCATACAATTTCGTACTACTTTAAAAAGAGAGAATCTTCGTTGTTGATATTGGTTGTAACCTCTTTAATCTTTATATTTCTCCCTGGGTTAATATGGCCAAAAGAGGCTATTCCACAATGGTTAAATATAATTGCATACTTTATTCCGGCAACTTGTGGTGTAGATGGAATTATTAAAGTTAACCAAATGAACGCAACATTTTGGAATGTAAGATACGATTTCTTATGGTTAATTTTCCTTTGCTGGATGTATTTTGCAACATCAATTTATGTAATTAAAAAGAAGTTTCATAAAGACGATTTAAACGAAAAATAATTAATGTTCTTTGTAATAATAAGTAAGTTCGGTGTTTAAATCTAACTTTTTACAATCTTTTTTAAAGATACCAAGTTTTATGCCCATTTTTGCAAGTCTGTAAAGTATGCTTACACTTAAAACACCAAAGCCGTATTTGCAAGAACGTACAAAGTTGATTGAAGAAGCTTCTTTGAAATATTTTGTAGGGCAGGAAATTTCGCCAATGTTGTAATTGTTAAAAAATAATAGCGCTAAGATTTCATTGTCAAAAATAAAATCATCGTTGCAGCTTGCAAGTGGTAATTTTTCTAAAACTTCTCTTGTAAATCCTCTAAAACCGGTGTGGTATTCTGACAATTTTTCACCCAAAAAGAAGTTTTCAAACCCTGTTAAAAACTTGTTTGCAATGAATTTATATAAAGGCATTCCACCCTTAAGAGCAGAGTTTCCAAGCATACGAGAAGCCATAACGGCATCATATTGTTCAAAAGCCATCATAGAAACCATTGCAGGGATAAGTTTAGGTGTATATTGGTAATCAGGATGCAACATAACAACAATGTCAGCCCCTGCCTTCAAAGCGGCAAGATAACAAGACTTTTGGTTGCCTCCATACCCTTTATTTTCTTTGTGCACAATAGTAGTAATATTTAAAGATTTAGACAGCTCTTTAGTGTTATCTAAAGAGCTGTCGTCTACTAAAATAATTTCATCAACAAATTCACGGTAAATTTCATTGTAAGTTTGTTTTAGAGTATGTTCTGCATTGTATGCAGGCATGATAACGACAATTTTTTTACCGTTAATCATATTGCCCTATTCTTCTGGCATAGCTTCAACAACTTCGATTTCTTCTTCTTCGTTGTTGTCAACATTTTCCATTCTGATAGATGCTTTGTTAGAAGATAAAGCTTTATCTTTAACTTTTTGAACTTGTCTTAATAATTTATCAGATAATAAATCGATGCTTGCATACATAGATTCAGCAGATTCTTCTAGGTGAATTTTAACTTTGTCTAAGTTGCATCTAACTTCTGCGATGTGTTTTTCAGCAGCAGCAGGGTTTTTAATAACTGATAAAATTACTTCAATACCTTGAATTTGGTCGTAGTGTGTAGCTACTTTACCAATTTTTTCTTTTACATAAGCTTTGATAGCTTCTGTGATTTCGATGTTTCTTCCGTTAACGTGTATACGCATTATTAAGCCTCCAATGTTATTTTACAAATTTATAGATAGAATACTAGAAACAAAAATTAAAATCAATTAATCAATTATATATTGTAAACATAATTAATCAGAAATGATTTGTTGTAATTCTACGTTTGGAGTACCTAAAACTCTTACTAATTCTAATACAGAAGCCTTCATTTGGCATTTTTGAGATGAGCCGGAAAAGAAATCTTTATAGAAGCAACCTTCACAATTGCAACCACGTTTGTAACAATCTAACGCTGTTGGTGTCCATCTTCTAACGGCTACAGCTCGTCCCATATCACGACTTCTAAACACTATGTATTTCCTCCAAGTATTATTTTTTTTATTTGATTATGAAATATATTTTGCTAGGCGTAGACTGTTTGTCATGCCTAACCACTACCCACAAAGCAATGTTTACTTGCTTTATATACATTGTAAAATTTCAAAGCGTTTTTGCAAGGGCATTTTAGCCCTATTTTCACATTTCGCAACATATCCCTTGAACATGCATAATCGCTGAATTGTAGGTATATCAATAAGCATGACTTTTGCTCTATGACATGGTTAGCGCCTACGAAAACATGGAAACCCATGCTTGGTGCATGTTTCCATGTTTTTGTTTTTAGTTAAGAAATGTAAAATATTTCCAAAATCCATGCCCTTTTTAGCCTAATTAGGCATGCCCTAAATAATTATCTTCTTGAACTTAAACTTTATTTACGTTATGCTACTCGTATAAAAACTAGTATTATATAAAATAGCAAAGGAAGAATATTTTGGATAATTTAGACAATGGTTTTATTGAAAACGGTTTTATTGTTAACTTGAGTAATGCTAAAAATGCAGCTGAAGTTATTTATGAACTTAGTTCTATTTTAGAAATGCCGGAAGCAAAAGATAAAAAGATTTGCTTGAAATTAGAAGGTATTGACTTAACTCAATCTCAATTGTTGAGTATTAAAGCTTTAATCGAATCTATGGATTCAATTTTAGAATTTGTTGATTCATCATCAGAAGCAACAAAAAGCGCAGCTGATGCTTTAAATATTCAGATTTCAGAATTGAAAAATGAAGTTGAAATTCCTAAAATTGAACCAACAGAAGAAGAACTTGAAGCATTAACAAAGAAGCCTGATTTATTCAGCGGAAGTGACCATGATATGGCATTTCAAGAATTAGCACACGAAGAAGGTATCTTAAAAGAAGATGATATGCGTGCTTATGCTGCAATGGATGAGGATGAAGTTCCTAACTTAGAAGAAAAAGAAGATAACGAAAATATTGAAAAATTACCAACTTTATATTTGCACCAAACACTTCGCTCAGGTCAAACAATTACATCAGACGGTAATATTGTTGTAATTGGTGATGCTAACCCGGGAAGTGAAATTGTTGCAAGAGGTGATGTTACAGTTTGGGGTGTTTTGGGCGGTATTGCTCAAGCAGGTTCTCATGGTAATGTAAATGCCAGAATCCGAGCATTAAAAATGAATGCTATTCAATTGAGAATTGCTAATTGCTATGCAAGACGTGTTAATACTGAAAATATTCCATTCGTTCAAAAATCACCTTCATTCACACCGGAAGAAGCATATATCGACGGTAAATCAATAGTTATAACTACAACATACGAAAGTAAGGAGAAATAATGACAGGTAGAGTAATCGTAATTACGTCTGGTAAAGGCGGTGTAGGAAAGACAACTACCACAGCAAACATTGGTACAGCTTTAGCTAAAGCTGGAAATAAGGTTGTTTTAATCGATACAGATTTAGGCTTAAGAAACTTAGATTTGTTGTTAGGTCTGGAAAATAGAATTGTTTATACAATTGTTGACGTTGTAGAAGAACGTTGCAAACTAAAACAAGCATTAGTAAAAGACAAGAAAAATCCAAACTTATGTCTTTTAGCTGCTGCTCAAACCAGAGATAAAACAGCAATTACCGGTGAACAATTAAAATCTATTTGTGAAGAATTAAAAGAAGACAATGATTTTATTATTGTTGACTGCCCTGCAGGTCTTGAACAAGGCTTTGAAAACGCTACAGCAGGTGCTACAGAAGCTATCGTTGTTGCAACTCCTGAAATGTCAGCTGTTCGTGATGCAGATAGAATTATCGGTCTTTTGGAATCAAAAGAACACATCGAAAAATATAACTTGTTATTAAATAGAGTTCGTCCAAATTTGATTAAAACAAATGATATGATGAGCGTTGAAGATGTTGTTGAAATTCTTTCTTGTGACTTAATCGGTATTATTCCTGAAGATACAGGTATTATTACTTCAACAAACAAAGGTGAACCAATCGTTAATGATGAAAAATCTTTAGCTGGTCAAGCTTATCAAAATGTTGCAAAAAGAATTATGGGTGAAACTGTTGAATTCTTAAACATCGACGAACCTAAAGATTTAATTTCAAAAATAAAGGCTTTCTTTCAAAACCTTTTTGCGAAAAAGGAGCAGTAGAAAATGAAAGAAATATTTGCAGATTTATATAACAAAGTTGTGGACTTTTTTACAAAGTCTGAAGAAAAAGAAGAAACAAAAAATGTTGCAAGAAACCGTTTGAAATTGGTTTTGATGCAAGATAGAACAAACTTAAATCCAAGATTGTTAGAACGTTTAAGAGGTGAAATGATAGATCTTCTTTCTAAATACGTTGTAATGGATAAAGAGTTATTGGAATTAAACTTCACTCCTGAAGACGACCAATTAGCTTTAATGCTTTCAATTCCTGTAGTTAGAGCAAAAGACGAAGACGAAATTGAAGAAGCAATTAAAGCAGAAGAAGCTGAAAAAGAAAGAATTGCTAAATTGGTTGAAAAAGCAGAAGAATTAGATGAAGATTTTGACGACGAAGATGACGAAGAAGTAGAATTTGAAGAAGAAATTGAAGTTGAAGTCGAAGAACAAGACGATGACAACAACGCAGAAGATAAAGAAAATTCGGATGAAAACGACACAGAATCGTCTACAGAAGAAAAAGAAAAACCAAAGAAGAAAAAGAAGAAAAAAAATAAAAAGAAAAAACAACAAGAAACTTCTGAATCTCAAGAAAAACAAGAAAATGTTGAAGAAGAAGTAAAAGAAGAAACTGAAAACTCTGAAAGTTCTGATGAAACTGAAAAACAAGAAGTTGAAAACGAAGAAACTTCAAGTGAAGAATAAATAATTTAAACAAGGCGCCGAGGTGTTTTCACCTCGGCGCCTTGTTTTATAAACGATTTTAAAACTCTTAAACTCCTTTAATCAATATATTAATATCAACATCCAACGCTTTTGCAATTTCTATGATATTTAAAATTGAGGTATTTTGTTTACCTGTTTCTATAAGACTTATAGTTGGTATTGAAATGTTGGTTAGTTCGGCGAGTTGTTCTTGAGAAAGGTTATTCTTCAATCTTTCAGCCTTTATATTAATTCCAATAAGTTTCAGTTGTTTATTAACCATAATATGAATATTTTAATATATTGCGCCAAAATCTTCTATTAAGAAAACTATAAATAAACATAGGATAGTATGTATAATAAGAGCATAACTAATAAAAACGGGTTTTGAATATGTTCAAAACCCGTTTTTTGTATTCTTAAAAATTTAATTAAGCTTTTTTGATTGGTTGTTTATTTGTGATGTACCAAGTAACAGGTTCTTCGTTAGAATTTGGAGCGATAGGACCTTTTTTACCATATTTTACCGGTTGTTCTTCAAGTGGTAAGTTTTTACCATAAGAATTTACATCACATACAGATGCTGAATCGTAGTATTCTAAGAATTTATCATAGTCGATATCAGCGTTGTAAGAAGTGTTCCAAGGGTTTGTGCATCTTACTTTTAATTCACCGTCTTTACTAACTTGTGGTTCAAGAGTGTAAGCGTGGAAACCGTAAACACCTGCAGCTTCAGCAACAGGGTTTTCTGTTCTACCGCCGGAAGCACGAGTACCACCTGTCATGATGTAGTCTTCGTTGAAGTTTGGTTTCATCATCATTTCTTTAACTTGGTCAGCTTCAAAGTTCAAGTTCCATTGTCTGAATCCGCCGAAGCCGAATCTTTGTAATACTTCGAAGTTGTAACCACCCAAAGAGCCTCTGTAGAAATCAGCTGCACGTTGGAATTTATCTTCTTTGTTGTCAGGATCTTTTTTCAAATCTGTGAATATTAAACCGTTTTTGTCTTCTTCATAGAAAATGTTGTAGAAGTTGTCATCACGGCAAACAACGATTGTTCTGTTTGGATCAGCTTTAGCTTTGTTGTAATCAGCTAATCTTTGTTTGTGACCTTTGATAGATTCCATTAATTCAGGTTTTTTAGCCATAGGAGCTTTAGCTAATTCTTTTTCTTTAGCAGAAATTCTTTCGTTCATGATTTTTTTGAACATAGTGTCTGCTTTGTTAACAGAATCAAGGCCATAAGCATCTTCTAATAATCTGATACCTGTAGAACCGGCAAGACTGTATTTTTGAACACGGTTTTTAGGAAGTTCTGCGTTTTCATATTTGTATTCGCCGAAACCGTTTTTAAATTTAACAGTAACGTCTTTGCCGTCTTGGTTGAAAGCTTCATAGACAGCAACTCTAGCTTTAGGGTTGTTCATCAAAGTGCCTAAAGTTGAAACAAGGTAGCAATCACCGATGCTTCTTTGTTGAGTTGTAAATCTTTTAGCAGGTGGGAACAATTTAACGAACATTTCTTTGTCCATGTTCAATTGTCTAGATTCTTTGTCGTTAGCTTTAACGTAGATTTTGTCTTCTTTATCTACTTTAAATACATCGCCGACTTTAACATTTTTATGACCTTCAGCCTTAGATTTAACTGTTGGTACGTAAACATCATTTACGTTTTTACCTGCTTTTTTAGCTTCGTAAACCATGTCGATATCTTTTGCAAGATTTTCGTTCATTTTACCGGTTGCCCAGTAGCATTTTACTGTTGATGGTTCAAGGTCGCCATCAGCGATTAAAGAAAGTTGCATTTGAACATTTGCAGCTTCTTTTGTGCCACTGCACATAACTTTTTTAATGTTATCTCTGTCTTCACCTTGTAATGCTTTGTTAGCAGGGTGATTTTTTAAGAATTTTTCTGCGGTTTCAGGTGTATATTTTGTTGGTTCAGGACGTGAAACTTTTACGCCTGACATAACTTGCATAAGTTGAGCGCTAGGCATTGGAGCCTTTTGCATAGGGTTTGTACTAACTGTTTGTGCTTGTTGTTTTTCAGCTTTTTGAGCGTTCTTAATTCCTGTAAATGCTATAGCTGATACTTTGTTTACTTGCATACCTTACCTTCCTAAGTTTAAATTTCTATGTCGCATGAAAGTTTTGTAAATGTATAAAATTGCTAGTTTATATTTTTTTATTAAGATTTTTTTACAATTCTTATTCCAAAATACCTTTCAACCGGCACACATATCGTATTGATTATAGCATTTTTATTAGAATTTGTATATAAAGTGTATATAAATGTTAAGCTTGTAGTAGAAATTCAAATTGTATATAATAAAAGGCGCTGGGTTGAAAACCCAGCGCCTTTATATTTTACATTTTATTATTACTTTTAACGTCTTAAAGTCTTACTTAAAACCTATGCCGCCAAC